>Ga0247831_1000032_pt1 | contig 255929 bp, 350 predicted proteins | sample LaCruzMarch2015__9_FD_192406 | JGI IMG/M metagenome (GOLD analysis project Ga0247831, IMG submission 192406) | Freshwater microbial communities from meromictic Lake La Cruz, Castile-La Mancha, Spain - LaCruzMarch2015_1m | ecosystem: Environmental > Aquatic > Freshwater > Lake | place: Spain... | reverse complement strand
CCGAGAGATTACTGTGGTGCCAGATCAAGATTCAGCAGGTATGGAACTTGTGGATCGTGCTGTGGAACTAGGATGGGCAGTAAGCATGCCACCGTGGCCCGCAGATATCAAGGATGTGAATGACAGTGTGGTTCGCTATGGTAGGTTGGCAACTCTGCTAACTATATTTGAAAATCGTGAAACCAGTCGAATCAAAATTGAAATGAGAAAGAAAAATCTTGTTAAAAGAATACGGAGTTCTTAATAATCATGCTTAAAGATTATTCTATTGAAGTACAAAAGTTATTTTTGGAAATGATGTTGGAAGACGCACAAGGCTATGTACGTGTACAGAACATCTATAATCCAGAAAACTTTGATCGAAGTTTGAGACCAGCTGCTGAGTTTCTTAAAGAACACGGAGACAAATACAAAACACTTCCTGATAGAGCACAGATATCAGCCACAACAGGAGTGAAACTACAACCAGTGCCGGAGCTGAACGAAGGACACTTTGAATGGTTCATGACAGAGTTTGAAGCATTCACTCGCCGTCAAGAACTGGAACGTGCAATTCTCAAAGCAGCAGACTTGTTGGAAAAAGGCGATTATGATCCAGTGGAGAAACTGATCAAAGATGCTGTGCAAATCAGCTTGACTAAAGACATGGGCACTGATTACTTTGCTGATCCCAAGGGTAGAATTGAAAAGTATTTCAACTCTGGCGGACAAGTCAGCACAGGATGGCCGCAGATGGATCGACTGTTGTATGGTGGATTCAGTCGCGGTGAATTAAACATCTTTGCTGGTGGGTCGGGTTCGGGCAAGAGTTTGGTCATGATGAACATAGCATTGAATTGGGTACAAACAGGATTGAGCGGGGTGTACATCACATTGGAGTTGAGTGAAGAACTCACAAGTCTAAGAACTGATGCTATGCTGACCAACATGAGCACCAAGGATATTCGTAAAGATATTGATACCACTGAGCTCAAAGTCAAACTAGTGGGTAAGAAATCTGGAAACTATCAAGTGAAAGGATTACCGGCACAGAGCAACATCAATGATATACGAGCATACTTGAAAGAATATCAAATTCAAACAGGCAAGCGTGTGGACTTTGTGATGATTGACTATTTGGATTTGTTGATGCCAGTGAGCGCAAAAGTAAGTCCTAATGATTTGTTTGTTAAAGACAAATATGTGAGTGAAGAACTACGTAATTTGGCCAAAGAATTACAAATACTCATGGTCACTGCAAGTCAGTTGAATCGATCAGCTGTAGAAGAAGTAGAGTTTGACCACAGTCATATTTCAGGTGGTATTAGCAAGATCAACACAGCAGATAATGTGTTTGGTATCCTTACCAGCAGACAAATGAAAGAGCGTGGCAAGTATCAAATTCAATGTATGAAGTCGCGCAGTTCAACAGGAGTAGGACAAAAAATTGATCTTGAATATGATATTGACACTATGCGTATTACAGATGCTGGAGACGAAGGCGGTGAAAATTCGTTCCGCAAACCCAGCTTGATGGATTCTATCAAAGCAAAAGCGTCAGTCACTCCAGCAGAATCTATCAATTCAGGCAGCAGGTGGGACCGTCCGACTCCTAAAGATAGTAATGACTCGTCAGATCCAAAAATCTCAGCAGATGTGCAAAGTACCAAACTCAAGCAGTTGTTAGGAAAGATCAAAACATCATGAGCAAATACTGCCCTAGGATACATCATGGGCTTATGCTAGCCAAAATTGACAAACAATCAGTATCATACTCGGCATGTTGTTGGGCAAACCAGTTAATTCAAACTTCGGATCATGTTGATTTTTTTCACCCAGATCTAATCCAACTGCGTGTTAAAAATCAACAAAATATTTTGCCAAAATCTTTTTGTTCTAAATGTATTGCTCAAGAAGAGACAAATAAAAAAAGCATGCGGGTAGGTTACCTTGAAACCCATGGTGCAGAAACACATGATCCAGGCATTCAATACCTTGACGTTAATATTGACTATACTTGTAATTTGGCTTGTGTAACATGCGGCCCGGAGCTAAGTACCACCTGGAGAAAAGAACTTGGGATAAAAGGCCTCAATGTTAGGCCTAACATTGACAATTTTATAAAAACAAAATTGCAGGCTCTCGATCTTTCAAATTTGCGAGAACTTCGTATGTGGGGAGGCGAGCCATTTTTAACATTAACTCATAAACAAATATTACAACACCTAGTTGATCATACAGATGTTAGCCAAATCAAATTAATGTACAACACTAATGGTACCCAACGCATAGATCAATCAACAAAAGAACTTATTGAAAAATTTAAGTTTGCTCGAATAAGTTTCAGTATCGACGAGATTGGTAATCAATTTGAGTATTTGCGATATCCAGCTAAATGGGATAAAGTTGAAGAAAATTTATTGTGGTGGCAGAAAAATTTACCTCACAACAGCATGTTGTCATTGACTGTGACTGCTAGCATTTTAAATGTTTTAAGTCTTAATAATGTGTACAACTGGCATGAACAAAACTTTTCAAAATCTGTATTTGGTGACGATATAGAAATATACACACATCAAGCATTTGGAATTTACGGACTAGAGTCCATCGGACTAGAGTCCATGCCCAATGCAATGATTGAGTATTTTAAATCTCAATCCAATTACTGCCAACCTTGGATACAACAATTGAAAATTCTAGGATCACAACAATACAATTTAACAAGAGTACTGGAAGAGTTACAAAAAAATGATCATCGCAGAAACTTAAACATGACAGCAGTATTCCCTGAAGTTGCTGAATTTATACAGTATCAAAAATAACAGCAGCTAGTTCAGGCATATAGTCTTTGATGTTTATTTTTTTTGCATGGTCTTGTTTAACAATATTTTGTGTTAGGATTTTTAAATCTATCTCACATCCATTGGGCTTACAATACATTTTGATAAAATTATCTTGTTGAGTTAAGTGTTGTTTTAGTATGGTTGGCATGTTTGCTAGTGATAGCCATTCTGGAGATGAAACAACATTGTGATTGTATGTTAGATTATTCTGTTGAAACCACTCAACAGTTTCGTTATAGTACATAGCATTCAATGAACTAATTGTGTAGCTTACACTGATATTTTTTGCTATGTTTTTGTACTGTTTAATATTTTCTAGTAGGTTATTCCACTTTCCGGGCCATCTCATGTATTCAAATACAGTACCAATGCCATCAATGCTGATACAAATATTCAAATCATTAAACTGCTTCAGTAAGTCAATTTGTTGTATGTTTAGATGTATACTGCCATTGGTGATCAATGATATAAAACAATTAGTGTTATTGTGGTCAATTAAGTTTTGTAATATTTTAAAAGTCTTAGGGTCAAATAACGGTTCGCCGCCCAGCAAAGAAATTCGTTTTGCTGAACTGTAATTGATAATTGTTGGATCTAATTCAATTTGATATTGAGATTTAGGAATTATGTCCATGCGTTTTTCAATCTGCGCCCATTTAGTTGATAAGCTGCTATCACAGCTCACACATGCCTGATTACACAGATTACTAGTGGTTATTTGATAAAGTAAAGTTTGATGTTTTAAGTCTGCACAATCTTGTTGAATCTTATCTAAATCTCTATCCAATTTATAGTCTAAAAATTCATTCTCAAATTGACGGCGACTTTTGTTTCCAGTGGATTCTATATCCCAACATTTTTTACAATCTACAGATGGAATGTTATTGAGCAAATCTTGTTTTATTTGATTAATATTGTATTTGTCCGGCAATAGGCAACATGGACTATTTTGAGATCCTAGTTCTTGACTGTACCAAGGTAAAACGCAAAAGTAGTTGTTCATCAGGTATTTAATTAATAAGTTGTATGTGCAAATTTAAATAAATAATCCAAAGGCCTTTATCCATATGCAGAAACGAACTCGTAGTCTATTAGAAGAATTAGATTCTATGTACATTGAGCGTGAACGCGACCTAGTGATAGAGAGTCGTGCTGCAAATATCATTGCCGGTGCAATCAATCTATTAGAACAGATTGATGCTTCGTACACACAGGAACAAGCAGAAAATTTAACACGCAAATTACTCAATGCTATCCGTACTCGTGATACAAGTAAGTTTGCAAGAACAGTGAGGCGCAGCAATGCAAATTAAACAGCTACTTGAAGGTGGCAACGTATTCAAAACCAAATCGGGTGAGTCATTAACCCAACGTATCAATCTGCAAGATGTGCCAGCCACAATTGATTGGATCGAACAAGTCACCGGTATAGACTTTACTACAGAAAAAGGGTCAGATGGCATACCACTACGTTGGTTGGGCAGCACAGGTAAAAAGCCCACATCAGGCGATTTGGATCTAGCTGTGGATCTCAATGAGATCAGCAAAGAACAATTGGCTGCTATTCTCACACAGTTTGTGCAGAGTCAAGAACTTGATCCTAGAGAGTGGGTCAAAAAGGGCGGCGAAGTACACTTGCGAACACCTATTGCAGGCGATTCCAACAAAGGCTTTGTACAAACAGATTTTATGTTTTTCCCTAATTTGGATTGGGGCCAATTCTTTTATGCTGGCGGCACAGATTCTGCATACAAAGGAATGAACCGCAATGTGCTAATGAGCAGCATAGCCAAGCAACTGGGACTCAAAGTGGGTGCCAATGGTATGTTCTCTCGCACCACAAATCAGCTAGTGGATGGTGGTATGGATCCTGACTACGTGGCAAGTGTGCTGCTAGGGCAAGGTGCCGACCGTGAGAATCTAAAGAATGTAGAATCCATTTATGCTGCATTGGCACAAGACCCTTCACGAGATACCAAGCTAGCAGACTTCCGCGAATATCTGGCACGTGAAGAACTTCAGGAGCCTACTACCACAGTCAAGGAAAATGATGTTAACTTTTTGGCAAGACTACGTGATAGAATTGTAAATCAAGGCATGATGCCGTTGATTGAAACCAAGAAAATATATCAACTGTACGAGCAAGAACCTGCTGCAATCGGCGGCAAAGCCAAGGGTATTGAACACCTAGAAGACTATGTGTTCCGCCAGGGCACTGCGGGTGTGGATCGAGCATTGGCTATTGCAGATTCATTCTATGAAAATTCCAAAACTGGATCAGTAAAATGGGACGGTAAACCTGCTGTGGTATTTGGTAGAAAGCCCGAGACCGGCGAGTTTGTGCTTACAGATGATGCAGGATTCACTGCCGCCGGATATGACGGATTGTTTACCAGTCCGGATGCCATCGCTGACGATATGGCTCGCAGAGATGCCAATGCAGCAGCCAAAGGTAATGCAGCCACTAGAGTAAACACATTACTACCAGTATATCAAACTATTTGGCCATATCTTGAAGCAGCTACCCCTACCAACTTTCGTGGTTTTGTCAAAGGTGATCTGTTATACACACAAACCCCGCCTGTGGAGGCTGGAAATTTAGTATTCCAACCTAACACAGTACAGTATCGTATTCCTGCTGGTAGCAAGCTAGGACAGCAAATTGCCAACAGCGATGTGGGTGTGGCAGTACATACCATGTATGAAGATGCAGGTGCGTCCAAACAACCACTCAGTAGAGTCAAGTTTAATCCTGTGCCAGGATTGTTGCTGATTGAACCTATCTACGCCAAACCTGTACCAAAGAACGATGCCATAGTCAAACAGATCAAAACACTGTTACGTCAGAATCGTGCAGTATTGGATACGTTGTTTAATCCCACTGAACTACGTGCTATGAAAATAACCGACTTGGCCAAATTGGCAGTGGATTATATTAACAAACGTGTGGATCCAAATCATGCTGCGTATACTGGTGATTTCAGTGATCTAGTTCCAGGATTTTTATCATGGTTACAACAAACTCAAACTCCGCAGAAAGTAAACAACATTGCACAATACCTGCGTAGCCCTACTTCAAATGAACAGGCCTTGGCTGCTGCATTCTTGTTGTTTGAACTATTGCATGATTTAAAACTAGATCTGTTGTCGCAGCTGGATACGCAAGTGCCCGGCAACGAAGGATGGGTATTTGCTACCCCTGCAGGCTATGGCAAAGCAGTGAATAGGTTTGATTTTACTGCTCGAAATAAAGCCAGAAACAATCCGCCAACTGCCTAATTTTTTGCCAAATTCATAAATAAGTGTAGGGCAAAAACCCACTAACTAGGAGATTTTAAAATGGCAGTATTTACAAGAGTAAACGGAACTACACAACCAGTATTCCACATGGACACTGCGAATGGTAACATTCAAGGTACAGCTAACATTGCAGCCACAGGCTCAGTTAACTTCCAAGGCCCTAAGCTGGACTTTTTCAGCTTGGTAGCCAATGGTTCATTGACCACATCCGGTAACGTCAATGGCTACATCAACAACCTGATGCAAGCTATTCAGACCAAAGCCACAGTGGCCATGTATCAAGTTAGCCCAGCAGCACCTACAGTGTTGAACTTGGCTGTGTATCCCACAGGTGCTTACACCAACGTCACATTGCTAGCTACTGCTAATACCAGTGCTACTGTGGCTTCAGGTGGTCAGAACCTGGAATTGAGCTCATGCGCAGGTAATGCTGTGTTTGTCACAAGCGCAACCAACTTTGCTCCGACTTAATTCTAAGCGGTAGCAAAAATCAAGGCCCTGGTTTATTTCCAGGGCTTTTTTTTGGTCGTAAATACCATATGACATTGAGTATACAAATAACCACTGACTTTGATTGCAGACCCACTGGAGTTACCGGACATCTAAGAGAAAATTTGCTGCCGTTTACGGATCAGCTGGGGCAGCAAGTAACTGACGTATCCACATGGGTTCGCAGTCGTAACCAACAACGCAACTGGGAAACTATCATGCAGTTGATTGGTCTTTACACACAACCAGTACGAGTGTCTCGTGTGAGAATCAAAGACCAACGTTGGCAATTTGAGTTTGATACAGAATTTGATGATGTGTTTGCAGTGGAAAATGATCCTGTGGGAAGATTACGACAAGCCTGCGATGGTGTACCTATCATTAACTATGTTGAGCAACAATTGACTACATTACTACGTCCAGATGTTAACATCTGGTTTGAACCGTTGAACCATAAATAACTCATGGACACCACAGACATCGAGAAGAAAAGTTTAGAGGCGCACGTTGAGCTTTGTGCCGAACGTTATCGCATGCTAGAACTCAAAATTCAAACTGTTGAATCAGGAATCGAATCGGTAAAAGTCATGGTAGAGTCAGTGCATGAAATGGTGCATACCATGTCAGCCAAACGTAATGATCAACTCGTTGGGTGGGGAATAGCTATAATTGGATTCCTTGTGGCCACTGTGGGTTGGATGCTAACAAACTACGTATTCAAATGAAAGCCAGTCGTAAATTGGCTGCATTAGCAGAACAAGAGTTGCCGCTGCTTTTAAACAAAGTAATTATAGAAGATGGCAAGAAGTATCGAGTATTTGGCAAATACACCATATACCCTGTACCTGCAGGATTTCAAGTTTGTCAGCGTGATGATGAGATTGGCACATTTTCTGCTACCAAATCTGCATTGGCTTGGTGCATAGCAGATAATCTACATCATTTCAACTTGGCTAGACAAATAAAAGAATTAGATCAATCTGTCGTTAGATTGCGCAATGACATATATGTACGTCGTGCATTGGCTGATCGCACAGCCGGAAACACATGGGAAAACTTGATTAATAAAACAAGTGCTAGGCAAGAATATACTCAGGTCCTAGAAAAAGAACTAGCAAAATGTATAAATTTGGCTAAATACTGGCAACTACGAGGAAACTCAAATGAAACTAAACGAATTGGCCGTAACACGCCCTACACGACAAATCTCTAAAGTATTTGAAAGTCATTTTGATCAATCGGTCAACTTTGATACTTTGAATCGCAAACAACTGCATAACATGTATCGCCAGGTACGAGGTGTGTTAAGTGAAGTGCGCAGCAGTTCTGCTCGTCATACCAGCCAAAAGAATCCAGCTTATCTCAAGCTCATGATGATGGAACAAGCATTAGCTGAAAAGATCTACGAAGCCGAAATGGTCGCAACTACTGCACCAGGAGCAGCTCCTGGTGTAAATCCTCAACAGGCCGCTGCTATGGCTGTGAAGCAAAAGATGGATCAAAAAAAGCAGGTGCAACAAGAACTTGACGATTTGAAAAAACAAGTAACTGATAAGCAGAACGAACTCAACAGTATTAACACCACTACTTCGGTACAAGAAACCAAACTTCGATTACGTGCGCAAGGCTACGGTTACTATCTCAGCGAAAGTGAAGTGCAACAAGCTCAAGTTGTATTGGCCGCACAAGATATGGTTGACAAACTGCAAGACATGATTGAAGACAGCACCGAGATGCAATTCAAAGAATTGCCAGCATTAGTGGATTCGATCAAGAATCAAATTGGGGCTAACCAAGCTGCACAGTTTAACAGTGATGCACAAGCGGCATTGAGTGGTCTAGTGCAGAATTTGCAAAGCAGCAAGCAACAGCTAGAACAAGCATTGGGTGTTGTAACTGGGCAAGGTCCTGTAGAAATGCCAGGAGCCGATGCAGGTATGTCCCCTCCAGAAGGAGATATGGGACTAGCAGGTCCTGCGCCAGGCGAAGAAGAAATTGAAATAGCAGCCGTTGAACCAGGTGCAGCCGCACCGGCCGCAGCACTAGGACGCGAGCGCAGATAATGCGAATCAACGAAGTAGAAGCAGATGCTACCGCAGACAAACTCATGGCCTTGGCCAAGTTTGCTGTGGGTAGAGCACAAGACACTTCTGCCAAGATGCAAATGCCAGTGCAGGCATTTATCAATCGAGCACAAAGTATGGGCGTAGATATCACTCCCGACACTTTGCAAACCTTAATTGGACAACCTCCATTGAGTGGTTTGATTGAGCCAATGAGTCCCGACGCTACAGAACTAATATTCAAAGGTGGCGATAAGCCTGGACCAGTCACCATGCCAGTTAATCAAGCACAAGATATTGTAGCACAAGCCGCACAATCCGCAATGAAAAAAGATCGCAGCGTTTAACCCTGCACAGACTGGTGCGCCTATCATAAATACTTGTATGAAAAACAAGTATGGTATACAAAAAATATGTTTATTCTGCGGTAACAAATTTATTACTAAGCCGCGGTTACTTGAATATTGTTCTCAACCGTGTAAAAATCCACATAACAGACCAGGCCACATTCCATGGAATAAGGGTGTTAAACTCAATGATGACCAAAAAGCAAAACAAAACACATCGGGGCTTGCTAAAGGACATGGGTGGAACAAAGGTATTCCAAATGAAAGACAACGAGAAAAGTGGTTAATTGATAATCCTAACAAAAATGGTAAACTGAATAATCTCAGACCTAAAAACTATGTAGATGATAATTTCACTGCATACAAAAGAGAATGCCAGAAAGCAACTTATAGAACTGTGTATGCTATGAAAAAAGAAGGAACAGCTAAAATAACTGGAAAAAGGAAAACTGATTATCAACTTGATCATATCATTCCTTACAGGCAAGGATACACATTAGGTATAGATCCTACCGTAATTGGAGGAAGGAAAAATTTAAGGTATATACTAGGAGAAGAGAATAGATCCAAATGGGATTATTTTCAATCAGACGATGTAGTAAAATCTATAATAGGAGATAAGTATGGCGTATAGTGAAGCTGTTCTCGATCATTATAATAATCCAAGAAATGTTGGATCTTATAAAAAAGACGAAGAGGGAGTCGGGATAGGACTCGTTGGAGCACCAAGTTGCGGTGATGTTTTGCAATTGAGCATAAAAGTAACTGATGGAATTATCACAGATGCAAGATTTAAAACGTATGGTTGCGGAAGCGCGATTGCGTCGAGTTCGCTGGTTACTGAATGGGTCAAAGGACGGACACTTGCCCAAGCGGCAGAGATTACGAATAGCGAGATTGCTGGCGAGCTTGCCCTCCCCCCAGTTAAAATTCATTGTTCAATACTTGCAGAAGATGCGATCAAAGCAGCAATAATTGATTACAAGAGCAAGCATTAAATGATTCCGCATAGTACAACATTTGACTACAGCGTGGAGTTTAATCAATGGTCAATGGACAATCAACATATATGTGTAATACCATATTCTAATTTAGGTGTTCACTTTAGTTCGATTAAACAAGATCCTTGTTGCTGGTATCGATCCGCTGGTGATAACCCTATCGCCGAAGTCAAACAACATATTGAATCAAGGAAGATTGATAAAAATTGTCATTTATGTCATAAAAAAGAAACTAACAATCAGTTTAGCGGTAGACAACGGGCGTTAGCTTCTTTAAGTCCTCGAGAGTTGAATAAATTTTTAACAACTAAAAAAATTGATAACTTTCTTATGTTTGTTACATTTAGTAACAAATGCAATATGGCCTGTAGAATATGTAATGCTAATACCAGTAGCTTATATGATTCAATATGGAACACCAACCAAACGGTACCTAAATCCATTGGTAATGATCCAATGTATTTTGAAACATTAAAAACTAACATAAGAGAAATAAGCAACCAGCACGAAGATTTTAAATTAATCATTATGGGCGGTGAAGGAACTATCCAATCAGACCTGTACATGCTAACCGACTGGTTACAAGAAGAAAAGCTCAGCAACAAGATTAATTTGCAAATAGGCACAAATGGATCAGTGTTTCTTGAAGAAATTTTTAACAAATGGCCTAATAATTTTAAAAGTTTATCGTTTGCTATAAGTGTTGATTCAACTGATGATGATAACTTTGTATATGTAAGATATCCAGTGAAATTTGAAAAGATACACAATAATTTGCAAAAATTTAAATTGTTAGCGGAAACATATTCGAATGTTAATTTGCACATCACTCCAACTTTTTATATTAACAATATAGCCTATCTTAAAGAATTTTTAGATTATTTTGGGAAGTTTAATATCTCCGGGCGTGATATTAAAATATTTGACAACTCGCTGTCAGAATGTGATCATTTGTCATTGTTAGCCCTGCCATTGTATCTGCGGAAAAAATTAGCAGTACAGATTCAGGAGATATTATTACAAGGGCATTCGTTATTCAATAGGAATCAAGTTTTTAAAAAAAGCATACAATCTCTCTTAGATCAATTAACTAGTGATACTTTTTCAGAGATCGATTGGGATACTTACATATCAACTACTGCAAAATGGGATAATCTAACCAAGACTGATCTGAGTTTTAACAATAAAAAATTATGGGATCTGCTGTCAGACGAAGATAAAAACTCTTACTATCAACATATCAAATGATAACAATAACTGAAACTGCTGCTCGAAAAATAACTCAAACCATTCAACGTCGAGGACACGGAATTGGTATTCGTGTGGGAGTCAAAACAACAGGTTGCTCTGGGCTTGCTTATGTGTTAGAATATGTAGACACTGTGCAACCGGACGATATATGTATTGATTCCAACAAATGTAAATTATTTGTTGATCCCAAAAGCGGTGCATATCTGCAAGGTCTTGAAGTAGACTACACTAGACAAGGGCTCAACGAAGGATTTCAGTTCAGCAATCCTAACGAACGTGACCGCTGCGGATGTGGAGAAAGTTTTAGAGTTTAATTTGTACAATCCAAAATTTGATTACCAAGAGATTCCTAGAGTCACAATAGAAGGCAAACGTTTTTATGCCACACCAGATGGAAACAAGTTGCCATCGGTGACTACCATTCTTGACAAGACCAAAAGCGAAGAAAGCAAGGCTGCATTGCACAATTGGCGGCGTGCAGTAGGTGCAGAAAAGGCACAACAGATTACCACTGAAGCCGCCAATCGCGGCACACGTATGCACACGTACCTTGAAGACTATGTGAAAAAAGGCTCAATTAAAGAACGTGGCACAAATCCATTTTCCTGGAGCAGTCACGAAATGGCCAAGACTGTAATACGTGATGGATTGAAAAATGTAAATGAATTCTGGGGTATTGAAGTACCATTATATTTCCCTAAGATATATGCAGGTACCACTGATGGTGCAGGGTTGCACTTGAATGAAGAAAGTATTTTGGATTACAAACAATCCAACAAGCCAAAAAAGCGTGAATGGATTGATGATTACTTTGTTCAATTATGTGCTTATGCAGAAGCTCACAATGAATTGCATGGTACAAAAATACGCAAGGGAGTGATTCTCATGTGTGTGAAACCTGATCTTGACGCCAATCACAATATTATAAGCCCACCTCAATATCAAGAATTTGTATTGGAAGGTGCTGAATACGATCGTTATTGTAACTTATGGTGGCGCAAGGTAGAAGAATACTATACCAAACACATTTAGTTGCTCGACGGATTCTGGCTAAATACAGCACAGAATCAGGACTCACATGGCAATAGTTCAAGTATCACGAATAACAAATCGTAAAGGTCTAGCAGAAAATCTGCCACAACTAGCTGGCGCAGAATTAGGCTGGGCAATCGACGAACGTCGATTATACATCGGCAATGGAACCTTGCAAGATGGTGCACCTGTAATAGGCAATACAGAAATTCTCACTGAATACAGTGACATATTGCTAGTAGGCGGAGCATACACTTACCAAGGTACAGCAGCTGGATATACAGTACAAACAGGATCGTCGTCAGGTAGTCCAATTAGTATTCCACTGCAAAGCTGGCTAGACCAATTTGCCAGTGTACTGAATTTTGGTGCTGTGGGCGATGGCGTAACTGATGACACTGACGCTATCAATCGTGCATTGTTTCAACTGTATTGTAGAGAATCAAATCCACAAATACGTAGATCGTTATTTTTCCCAGCTGGTCGCTACTTGGTCACTAGCTCAATTGAAATTCCACCTTATGCATTGTTGTGCGGTGAAGGGATCAACTCCAGTGTTATTGTATTAGATGCAAGCAGTGCCAGTCAGTTTGTGGCTGTGTACAGTGACAGCTTGCAGCAAACTGGAGTAAATATTGGTAACAATGGCGCCACACCTCCAGTTGATATTTCAATATCCAATATGGGATTTGAAGCCGATGGCCTAGCAGATATATTCCTGGTTGAAGATGCCGAACAGTGTACATTCACAGATGTGAGTTTTTCAGGATCACTTGGCCAACCTGATCTAACAACTGCAATTGATAGCACAGCATGTGTACATTTTAGTTCCACTGCAAGTTTAGTCTGTAATAACATCACTTTCCGTCGATGTACATTTGGTGGTACCACCTGGGCATTTGAGACCCCCAATCAAGTGCAAGGTGTATTGGTTACAGAAAGTACATTTGATACACACTATCAAGGTGTGTCGTTAGGCAATCCTTCTCCAGTAAATGGCGGCCCTACTGGATTCCGTTTCTTAGGCAATGTATTCGATAACATCTATGCTGAAGGTATTATAATTGCTGCTGGTACTGGAATGAATGCCAGTGGTTATAACACGTTTTATGATGTGGGCAATCACTTTAATGGAACCACATCGCCGGCAACATCAGTTATTAATTTCATAGGACAAAACAATGTCAGCGTCGGAGACATGTTTCAACGTACCACAGTTTATGCTGGCACTTATCCTCGCATCGACGTCAATAACGGTATCAACATAGCATTTGATTCAGCCAGTCAACTACAACAAGGTACGTATTTGCGACAAACTGGTGCTACTGGATCATTGCTTAACAACACAGCCGATCAAACCATTTTGACATTTAATTCCACAGCAATCAGAGCAGTACAGATTGACTATACTATTGTTCGAGATGTTAATACCAGAACTGGTGTGTATACCATTGTGGCTGGAACAGACAATGCTGGTACAAATATACAAGGATCCGATGCAGGTGTGCAAAATGCATCCACTGGTGTTGCGTTTGCTGTGAGTGAAACTGCTGGTATTGTAACTTGGAAAGCCACTACCACTAACACTGGTATTGGAGCCACTATTAACTATTCGGTAACCAAACTTGCTTGATGTGGTGTTCAACCTTTGAACAACGTTTGGCAGCGTGGAACGTTTTACGAAATCGCGTTTGCACACTGCCTAAGCCGGATGCCCTAGAGGAGATCAATTCCTGGTGGCAACAAACTCCCTGGCGAGCTTATCATTTACACTGGGACGATCAAGCGGATTGGCCAGATCCCTGGCAACTTTTGAGCGACAACATCTATTGTGATCTTGCTCGCGGGCTAGGAATCCTGTATACTATTACTGTGCTGGATCGTTACGATCTTCAAGACGCTATGCTGATCGAATCAGATCGGGGCAATTTAGTCCTAGTAGAGAATGGGAAATATATATTGAATTGGGACCAGTCTCCAGGGTTAAATATCAACCTACAGCAGAATAGACATCACATCACGCAGAGCGATGTAAAACAACAACTATATTGAGTATATGACACAAATCACAGTTATTAAACGTAACGGAAGAAAAGAACAATTAAGCCTAGAAAAGTGGCAAACCCAAATTGCCAAAGTATGTGCAGGCATTGCAGATGTAAGTCAAAGCATGGTAGAAATCAAAGCCCAGATGCACTTTTATGATGGCATCACTACCAAAGAAATTGATGGTATCACACTACGAGCCATTGTGGACTTGATCGATATAGAACATAATCCAGATGTTGGGCACACTAACTATCAATATGTGGCAGGTAAGCAACGTCTTAGCATGTTGAGAAAAGATGTATATGGCTCTTATGAGCCTCCCCACTTGTATGAGATTGTAAAGAAAAACGTAGCCACGGGCTTGTACACTCCTGAACTATTGGAATGGTACGACGAATCTGATTGGAACCGTATGCAGGACATGATAGATCATTCCAAGGACGAACAATATGGCTATGCCGCTATCGAGCAATTGATTGAAAAATATCTTGTGAAGAATCGTGCCACAAAGGAAACTTATGAAACTCCCCAAGTTCGTTACATGGTTGCAGCGGCTACAGTTTTTCACTCGGAAGAACCAAACTCAGCAAGAATGCGCTATATAAAGGAATATTACAATGCTGCAAGTGATGGCTTATTTACTCTTGCTACTCCTGTTCTCGCTGGTCTTGGAACTCCTACTAAACAATTCTCTAGCTGCGTTCTTATTCGCAGCGATGATGATCTCGATAGTATATTCGCTAGTGGGGAAATGATGGCCAAGTATGCCAGCAAACGTGCTGGCATTGGGTTAGAGATTGGACGACTACGACCACTAGGCTCACCCATCCGCGGTGGTGAGATCATGCATACCGGCATGATACCATTTTTAAAGAAGTGGTTTGGAGATTTAAGGTCTTGCTGTGTAACTCCGGATACTTGGATAGAAGTACTAGATGAGGATGATTCTATTGCTAAATAATAGTTTTTCGCACACAAGCATAAATAATAATGGGGGTATACGAAATGCTAAATTATTTACTAGAATCATACAACGGAGCACAAACTAATATGCTATCAAATTCGGCTTACTACTGCTATACTATTAAAGATACAGAGACTGGAAAGTTTTATTCCGGTTCTCGTGGGGTTGAAGGCTGTAATAAGCACGATTTGTTGGTAAAATACTTTACTAGTTCAACCGTAGTTGATTTTAAAGAAAAACTAAAAAAGATGCCATACTTATTTGAGTATAGAATTGAATACTTCACTACCAGGAGTGATGCGTTTACGGCAGAAAAAATATTCCATCAAAAGCATCAAGTTGGTAAGAACTCTATTTTTATAAACTCTCTAACTGCAGGTGGCTCAAACTGCGGAGCAGGGTCTGTATTATGCAAAGATTCTAGTGGAAATACGTATCGGGTAAGTGTGGAAGAATTTGCTACTGGAAAACATCTACATATTTCAAAAGGTATGATGAATATAAGAACAGAAACCGGAATTAAAAAGATATATACTTCAGATTTTGATCCTAGCATTCATTCTACTGAATTTAAGAATTATGTCTTAGCATTGGATACAGTGACTGGACAATCATGTAGGATTCCAAAATCAGTATTTCAAGCGGACAGTAGATATGTGGGACTTACTAAAGGGAAAGTGGTTGCACACGACACAACCACTAACACTAGAGTAACTATAACACAAGAAGATTTCAACAATTCAAATGGTCGGTACATTGGAAATACATTTGGTTTAATTCCAGTTACAGACAGGGTAACAGGAGAGAAGAAATTAGTAAAAAAAGAAAATTATGATAGGGATTTATATAAACATCATAACACCGGAAATGTGGTAGTTTATTCAATTTCTAAAAGAAAAACTGTTATAATAGACAAAGAAGAATATCAAATTAATATTAACGATTATGCTAATCAGACCACTAAAGTTTTCTATAAGGTAGACAGTAAATTCTTTAAATCAAAAGAATTATTAGATCAATATTATAGAGCAACTAGAGGAAAAACAGTACTGAAAGTCAAACAATATGACATGTCTGCAAAATTTAATGATATTGAAACAATAACAAGAAAAGAGCACGAAAATGGTAAAAACTAAAAAGATTCAGATTAAAGACCTTGTGATAGGGATGAAAGTTAAAACAAAAAATGAGCAAGGAGATATATTGTTTAAAGCAGTAACTAACAAGTGGGATACTATTGTAAAAACAGAAGATCAAGTTCGTTTGCAGTTTGAAAACGGTGTTGTGTTAAACTGCTCCGTAAATCACCCCATAATGGTATGGAGCGACTCGGGATCGTTCTTACAGAAAAAACCTAAGGAACTTACTAACGATCATCTTGTTCTCACTGAAACAGGATTTACTCGTTTGCTAGTTTCTGATTTTGAACAGCAAAACGATACTGGCTATATTGATATTACAGTAGAAGATACTCATACCTTTTTTGCTTCCTCTAGTAGCAATGGTCCAATGGTATTGACACACAATTCGCAAGGAGGTATTCGTAATGCAAGTGCTACAGTTTTTTATCCCATTTGGCATCATCAGTTTGATGATCTTATTGTCCTTAAGAACAACCAAGGAACAGAAGAAACCCGAGTCCGTCATATGGATTATGGGGTTGTGCTTAGTGCTTTCTTCTGGAGAAGATTCAAAAACAAAGAACAAATAACATTCTTTGATCCAAATGAAGTTCCTGATTTGTACGAAGCGTTCTATCAAAATACAGAAAGATTTGAAGAACTTTATGTTAAATATGAAAAGCGCAAAGACCTGCGTACTAAGACTATGAGTGCAGAAGAAGTATTCAAGTCAGGCATACTGAAAGAGCGCACTGACACTGGACGTATCTATCTTGTGTTCATAGATAATGTAATGAAACAAGGACCGTTTGATCCAGAGTATCATACCATCTATCAAAGCAACCTCTGTTGTGAGATCCTACTTCCGACAAAAAGTTTTAAGCGATTAGATGACGATACCGGCAGGATAGCCCTCTGTACACTTGGAAGTATAAATTGGGGTGCGTTTAGAAATCCCGAAGATATGCGCCGTGCTTGTCGCATATTGCATCGTAGCCTCAATAACATTCTTGACTATCAAGACTTTCTCTCCATTCAGTCTAAACTGAGCAACGATGAGATTCGTCCATTGGGCATTGGTGTAACTAACTTAGCATATTGGCATGCAAAGCGTAGTCTCAAGTACGGTGAGAAAGATGCATTAGCTGAAGTTAAAATTTGGGCAGAACATCTAGCATTCTATCTAACAGAAGCAAGTGTAGAACTTGCCAAAGAAAGAGGCAAGTGTGAAGGTAGCGACAAGACAAGATATGGTCAAGGAGTATTCCCCTGGGAACTAAGAGCCAAAGGTGTTAATCAATTAACTGACTTTGCTCCAGAACTAGATTGGGAAACATTACGTGTTAACATGAAAGAACACGGTGTACGTAATGCTACACAAATGGCTATTGCTCCAGTAGAATCAAGTAGTGTAGTTATTAACAGTACAAATGGCATTGAGATGCCCATGAGTTTGATTAGTGTTAAAGAAAGTAAAGCAGGTAGCTTTACACAAGTTGTTCCAGAATATCACAAACTAAAGAACAAGTATCAATTGATGTGGGAACAAAAAGACTGTGATGGTTACTTAAAAACCGCAGCAGTATTAGCGGCTTATGTAGATCAAAGTATCAGTACTAACACATTCTATAACCCTGCACACTACGCTGACCGTAAAGTTCCAACTACATTGATAGCAAAGAACTTGATGCAAGCACATATGTGGGGCCTCAAGACCTTCTATTATAGCCTCGTGAATAAACAGGGTAGCAAAGCTGATGCTGAAATCGCACCGCCGATGTTAGAACATATAGATTTTGATGAAGAAGAAGATTGCGAAAGTTGTAAATTATGAGCCAAGCACAATATAACCTAAACACAAAGACAGATTATTTGAATCGCAAGATGTTTCTGGACCCAGCAGGTCCAGTTACTATTCAACGCTTTGAAGAAGTCAAGTATAAAAAGATTGCAGACTTTGAAGCCACTGCACGTGGCTTCTTCTGGCAACCTGAAGAGATCAGTCTCAGCAAAGATGCCAATGACTTTAAAGATGCCAGTGATGCAGTCAAACATATCTTTACTAGCAATTTACTGCGGCAGACTGCATTGGACAGTTTGCAAGGACGTGGACCTACACAGGTATTCACGCCGGTATGCAGCTTGCCCGAAGTAGAAGCATTGATGTATAACTGGGGATTCTTTGAAACAAATATCCATTCAAAGAGTTACAGCCATATCATTCGTAATATCTATAACGTGCCTAAAGATGTTTTCAATACCATTCATGACACCACAGAAATTGTAGACATGGCATCAAGTGTAGGACGATATTATGATGACTTACACAGAATCAACTGTGCAAAAGAACTAGGGCAACCGGTGGAAGAACGTGAACATGTTCGAACAATTTGGATGGCATTGCATGCCAGTTATGCACTGGAAGCATTCCGATTCATGGTATCGTTTGCCACTAGCTTGGCCATGGTAGAGAACAAAATCTTCATTGGCAATGGCAACATTATTGGATTGATTCTGCAAGACGAATTGCTGCACAAAGGATGGACTGCATATCTTATCAACCAAGTTATCAAAGAAGACAACCGATTTGCTGCGGTCAAAGACGCTTGCGAAGCAGAAGTGTATGCCTTGTATCAGGATGTGATCCGTGAAGAAAAAGCCTGGGCTGAGCATTTGTTCAAGATGGGTCCAGTAATTGGTCTCAATGCAAACATTCTCAAAGATTTTGTGGACTACACAGCAGTTGGTGCTCTCAAAGACATTGGTATCAAATATCAAACCGCAGCACCACGCAGCACACCTATTCCATGGTTCAACAAACATGTCTCAACATCCAGCAAACAGACGGCCTTGCAAGAAAATGAGTCAACTAACTACGTAATTGGTATTATGTCGTCTGAACTTGATTATGATCAACTACCAAATTTATAAAGGAAAAATATGACAGCCATCGTCTGGTCAAAAGACAATTGCACATTCTGCGACCAAGCCAAAGCTTTGTTAAAGCAACGCAATATTGCATATGAAGAAAAGAAAATTGGGCACGGATACACCCGAGAAGACTTGTTAGAAGCAGTGCCCACAGCAAGAACAGTACCACAAATTTTTGTACATAACAACCACATTGGGGGGTTTCAAGAATTAAAAAAATACATTGAAGAAACTGCTGGCGGATATGGGGAGTAAATTACAAATGTCAATTCAAAAGAAAGTTTAAAATTATGTTAATAGACAAAGGCGTTAGCGCAGGCGAAGTAGTCACACTCAAACTCACATCAGGTGAAGAATTAGTGGCAAGACTCAATGAAGAAACTGCTACACATTACAAACTGTCAAAGCCCATGGTAATTGCCATGGGTGCCAAGGGACCAGGGTTGATGCCATACCTGTTCACTGTGGCACCAGACAAAGATATCAACTTGAGTAAACTCACAGTAACTGTTGCGGTGGCCAGTGACAAATCATTTGCTGACCAATACATGCAAAGCACCACCAGTATACATTTGGGCTGATACGAGTTTTTGCTCCTATAAATACAATATGGGACACAGATTTGTAATCATGAGGCGCGATATAATTGAAGTATACGATTGCTATGACGATATCCCTGACGACCTGGACCATGTGATAGAATTTCTTCCGGAAATCCCTCCGGAGCCGCATACTCAACAGCAGCACAAAGAAATTGACGCCTGGCTGGGTCTGTTTAATAGACTTATGGAGAAAGCGTATGCGACCAGTAGCGAGATTGGGTGATCAAGGAGTTCCACATTGCAGCGGATTTAGCATTGCTCAAGGCAGTGCCACAGTATTTGTCAATTCAAAACCTGCTGCTAGACTTGGCGATCTCAGTACGCCTCATTTGCGTCCAGCAGGCACGAAATGTCCGCCGCACGTGGCACCAATTTCAAGTGGAAGTTCTACAGTATTTGTCGGCGGCAAGCCGTTGGCAAGAGTTGGTGATGGCCTTGCTGGTTGTACGTTTGTAGCTAGTGGTAGTGCAACTGTGTTTGCAGGATAAACAATGACCATTGGTATTCTAACTCCTTTACAAATGATTGCTGGTGCTACACTGAGCAACAACGGTGGCATCAGAATTGCCAACACTTGGACTGCTGCTGTAACTTCTTACACTGGTACCACTTTGCTTACTCCTTTCTTTGCTGCAATAGCCAACTCAGGACCAGCTGGCATCACTGCCAACACATTGGCCAATATGGCATCGTTTTGCTCGACCACAGTACCGGCACTGGCTGACAATACGCCTGCGGGTTATCTTGATCTGGGAATCAATGTGAATTCAGGATTCACCGGGGTAATCACTGAACAAGGCAACAGTTATCTTGGCAATGGCAACGTGACTGTGTTTGCACAGGTGTTTCCAGCAGCACAAGGCTATGTGAGTGCAACTAACAACTATATCAATACCAGTATCAACAGTCAGACTTATCTAGGGTCAACTTTTACTACAATGAACAGTTTGATCACTGGGAATCTTAGTGATGTGAATTTGGCCATGCCGACATTTGGTGCTGATCTAGCTGCGCTGGGACAACTGATTGATCTTTCTGACCTTGGTAATTTTGGATCACCAGCTTCGTTGTTGAGACGATTGGCTTCATTGACCAATCTCATCCCAGGGGTAAGCAATGCATTGATTCAGGCAGGAATTGACCAAACCGATATCAACGACATTGCAAATCCAAATGTCACAGTTAGTGACAATTTGCAACGACTAGCATATCAGGGCATGTTGACTGTGACCGGCACAGAACTAGAACAGGTGCTGGCTGTGTTTGGAGTAAGCACACCAAATATCAATAACATGGCTGACTTGTTAAACCCAGTCAAGATATTCCCTAACAGCTATCCCAGTCTCACAGTGAGAACTTACAATCAAGAGACATCGACTGTGCTTCGCGCCATCTACGACAACAATCAAGGCGCTGTGAATTCAAAGTTGTTGATTTACTTGCCACGATATGTGTTGATCTTGGGCGGTAGTAATATGATCACATATCAAAGATTGAGTTTGATCATCCCACCAGATCAGGCATTGGCTTGCAAGGCCATGCAGGTGAGTTTGCAACAAATTAAAAATATCAACAACATGAGTTTGATACAGTTGGCGTTAGCATTTGCTAACATGGAGACCACTCGAGACCTTGATCTCATAAGTTCATTGACCACAGCAGTTCCGCCATCTGTGGCAGAATTCTATGCCAACACGTATGCAACTGGAACAGGTCCCAATGGGACATTGGTCATAACTGATTTGTTGGGTGCAGCAGTCGGGGTACCGTTCACTAGTGATCTTACCAATGTTACCACCACACTCAATAGCATGACATCAGATGGAATCCTGAACACATTAATTATCATCTACACTCGAATGCAAAATACCGTGGATGGAGTTTATAATACAGGTATAGACGACACAGTGGTCATCCCCCCGGGCCCAGGCGCAGGAACTTATACCAATCCTGATGCGGCACTGAATGCATTGATCACTGTGGCCGCTGCTGAAGTTGCTGGTATTGAAAGTTTGTATCCTACACAATCTTTGGTATTAAACAATAATTTTATTTCCATGGCTGCTAATCTCAATTTAGAGAATACTAATCTTTCTTTAGCCAGCATAGACGTGGCCAATTTAGATCCAACCAGCCGCGGTCCAATTATGAGTTTGGTACAGAGTTTGCCTGATTATGGAGTCAATACAGAACAAGATGGACCTGCACAGTTTCTTGAAACCATTGCCAATCTCAGCACACAAGGTGGGCAAGCCATAGTGGCTTGTTTGAGAGAAGGTAAAAATATATTTGTTCTGGATGCTGCTGGGGCTGGACAAGACACAGTGATTCCTAGCACACCCAATTCAATTCCTACTCAGGGAAACTTGATTCCGAGCACATATACCGAGGCAGAAGCAGCCAATTTAGTCGTAAAATAGCACTTAGATTGCTATACTAGCTAAGTAAGAATGTGCCTTCGGGTACATAACAACAATTTTTTAAAAGGAAAACTTCATGAAGAAATATGCTTTACTATTGGCCCTGGCATTGGCCGCAGGTTTTGCTCAGGCACAAACCACCCCTCAAGTCAGCATCTATGGCAAAGTCCGTCAGTATCAAGAATCTTATACCTTGGGCACTGCTAGTGCATTGACACGATTGACCAATGATTCCAGTCGCCTGGGATTTAAGGCCACAACCAATGTTGGCAGCGGGATCACTGCTAGTGCAGTGGTTGAAACTGGAATTTTAATGGACGCACCAGGAGCTACCACACTAGGTGATCGCACTGCTCTGTTCAGTTTGGACAGCAAGTTTGGTTCCATTGGTCTAGGCCGCGACAAGCACAGTGTGACTCGTGTGTTGGATAACTTTGATGTGATGGAAAATGCGTATGGTACATCCGCAGCCACAATTCACAATGCACAAGGTAGCCGTTTGCAAAACGCAGTATTTGTTAGCACCCCAACTGTGGCTGGATTCAAAGGTAACTACGCAGTGTCCAACAGCGAAACAGCTGGTGTGGCCAATGCACATGCTGCCGGCATTGATTACGCAGTAGGTCCAGTATCTGTTACTGTGGCAAGTTACAGCAACCGTGTAAACAGCTCAAGCACCATCCTTGGTGCCAAATATACTGTGGCCAAAACAGGTACCACAGTGTTTGGCATGTACAGCGATGACAAAGTGTCTGGTGTTGGCAGCACAGGTAAGAGCGTGGGTGTTCGTCAAGCACTTAATTCACAAGTTGCATTGTTGGGCAGCTACGGTGAAACCAGCACTGGCGTAACTGCCAAGGCACTTGGTGTGGCGTACTCGATGAGCAAATCATTGATTCTGCATGGTCGTTGGGCTAACATTGATAATGTAAACTCAGTGGCCGATGTTAAACAATATGGTGTTGGAATGGAATACAATTTCTAATTGTGTCAACTTAAATTTACAACAAATTGTTGTAAAATAACCACAAAAACCCTGCCCTGCGCAGGGTTTTTTGTTGTGAAATCTCACAGAAATTTTGGTTGACCGGAATCGTTTAATCGGCTATAATATACACATAAACAGCAACAAGGAGTTGACATGCAAAAAGTACAGATGTTAGTAGGTGGGCGCCAAGCTCTAGTAGATGCTGACATGGTCAAGAAAATGACTAAGAAGCAAGAGTTGGTTGCTAACGCTATGCGTTTACAATCAGTCATGAACGCTGTACCCCGCGAAGCTGAACCCATTTTGCAGAAGCAACTTCAGGAAATCATGAGCAAGATAATCCGGTTGAATCGCACTATCCGTCAAACTGTTCAATTCCTTTAAAATTTTGGTTGACCAGAATTGCAAGATCGGCTATAATATACACATGAAACTAGACATCAACGAAATTTTGCAATGGTCGGGCGCTGTCCTAATCATTGCAGGTCACAGTCTCAACGCTGTGGGCCCTGCGGCGTATCCTTACAACATCATTACATTCCTGCTGGGCACTGTGATGTTTTTTCTCTGGGCATGGCGTGTGGGAAATAAGCCACAGATCACCGTTAATCTTGTAAGCATAGCCATTGGTATTTCGGGTATGATCCGAGCTTTTGGTTGACCCAAAATTCCCATTTTGCTATAATATAGCATAGTTTAACAAAAAGGAGCCCGAATGAGTGTACTGCTTGACCTCCAAGGCCGCTACATGCGCGACATGACTGAATCAGACCGTCGTGAAATTCGCATGTATGGTACTACCGTGGACCAGATGCGTGAGTGCGTAGAAGAAAGTTTGACCTATCGTTTTTCAGGCCCGGCAATGTATGCTATGAGCTTGATGAGTGATGCACAAGAAATGGTCTTTTTTGGCCCTTACGATTCTGACCAACTGGCCAACATAATGGAAGACCAGCGCCAACTGCTGAATCGTGCTAAATGGGTTCTTTCAACCTACGTTATGAAAGGTCAATAATCATGGGAACTCGTAGTCGCGTTGGTGTCATGCACGGTGACAAGTGCAAGAGCATTTACATTCACTGGGATGGCTATCTCAGCAGGGTTGGCGCCACTCTGCTTGAACACTATGACAGTGCCAAGGCCAATCATTTGGTGGCCCTAGGAGATGTGTCAAGCCTGTGTCAAAACATTGAAATCCCCGAAGGTGTTGAGCATTCGTTTGAGAGTCCTGCAGAAGGTATCACTATTTTCTACGGTCGCGATCGTAAGGAAAATGGTTGCGAGTTTTCAGTGGATCACACATTTGAAGATTTCATGCAACGTGTGAGCGACAGCGGTGCCGAATATTACTACATCATGCGAGATGGTGTGTGGTATGTGGGCTCTGTGTATGATGTTGATGGATTAGTAGCCGGCGGTCTTGTGCCCTTGAGCAACGCACTGTTCAGGAAAAAACTAGTAAACTAAAAAGTAATACCAAAGTGTTAACTTTTTTACAGCAGATTTTGGTTGACCAGAATTGCCCAATTTGCTATAATATACACATAGAGCAACAAAAAGGAGTGTTTATGTTCGCAAATCAAACTCGCAAGACTGTGCAACTGAATGCAGTACAACAAACTCAGGTTGAAACACTGAGTTCTGTTCTGGATAAGCTGAGTAAAAACGATGGCAATTTTGCTTCAAGTTTGATCCAAAACTTTTATCGTTATGGTAGCTTGTCTCCTAAACAGCTGACCTGGGTTGATACTTTGCAGCAACGTGCCACACAACCTGCACCTGTTGCGCAGATCCAAGTGAACTTTCAAAAGATTCAAGATCTGTTTGATGTGGCCGCCAAAAAGTTGCGCCGTGTCAAAGTTAAATTGCAAACCACACAAGGGCAGCCAGTGGCATTCTTTCGTGCAGGTACCAACAGCAAATATGCAGGTCAGGTCCTGATCACTGACGGCGGCCCGTTTGGCAACAACAAGTTCTTTGGCCGCGTGGATGTTACCGGCGAGTTCTTTGCTACCCGCAGTGCCACTCAGGAAGTGTGTGAGCTGGTAAAAGAGTTTGCAGATGACCCATCTGCTACCGCAGGACGCTATGGACGTCTCACTGGTGGTTGCAGTTTCTGCAATCATGGTCTGAAAGATGATCGTTCTGTGCAAGTTGGGTATGGTCCGGTATGTGCCCGCAACTTTGGGCTGGCCTGGGGTTGACCGGTATTGTGTTTTCAGTTATAATACATTTTTAATTTAACTCAGGAGTTTTTATGTCTTACACTTTCGCTGGTACCTCCGTTCTCAAAGGTGTTCTCAAAGTTCGTTTTGCTAACTCTGAGGCTCGTGCCAAACAGCTGGCCAAGCTGGGAGATACTGATGTGAACATTGTTCCGCTGCCGTCTACTATGGACAAGGCCAGTGCGGTTGCACATCTTTTGGCCAGCGGCTTTGCTACCTCAGATGCAGTTCGTGAAGCACTACAAGCAGAAGTGGCTCCCAAAGCCAAACCTGCTCGTACTGTAAAGGTGCGTGTGACCAAAATGGCCAAGGTAGTGAAGAGTGCCAAAACTGCTCCTACTATGGATTCTATCCGTGTCAAAGCAGCCAAGGCTCGTGCCGCAGCCGCTCAAGTGGTAGTGACAGAAGCCGAAGTTGACAGCCTGATGATGGCGGTGTATGGCACCAAATAATCAATGATTATTTGCTAACATAGGAATTGTCATGGCAGGCTGGAATACAATTACACAAATTCGTAAGTTAGAAGAACGAGCGGATGGGCTTGGCATGCGGTTTACTGCTTACAAGCATGATGACGTGTATGGCGAGCGTGTGGCATTAGTGCCAAAAGATAAAGACGCATTGCCTATCTACAGCCGTGATGCTATATTATTTGCTGGATCATTGGAACATGCCGACAGGTTTATGCAAGGTGTGTTATGGGCACGAGAATACGACCGTATGACCATTGATCGGAACAATGACAAAAAGCGTGAACGCAAAGAGCAAGATGAGCGTAATCGTATTCTACTACGCACACTCAAAGATGGCAAAGTGCCAAACTTAGTCAACACATAAGGAAAATATGGGATTAGATATGTATGCTTATGCAGCCACTCAGTCAAATGCCAGCGCCAACGCAGGTAAATTGGTACAGCGTGAAATTGCATACTGGCGCAAGCATCCTAATCTGCATGGTTGGATGCAACAGTTATGGGAAAACAAAGGCCGTCCAAACGGCCATCCTGGAGATCAATTTAATGGCACCGAACTAGAACTCACCTGGGATGATCTTGAAGAACTTGAGCAGGATATTGTAAATAAGCGGTTACCTGCTACTAGAGGATTCTTCTTTGGTGATAATAGTGACAACCATTATCAAGAGCAGGATCTTGCATTTGTTCGTAACGCCAAGGCCGAATTGTTTCTGGGACTAAAAGTGTTTTACAATAGCTCATGGTAAAGAAAATATATTATGAAAAAATTGGACGGCGGTATCGGCCTGTGGCTGAGTATGATAGCGATCTTTTGGATAGTTTCCATAAAGGTAGTCACCTTATCTGCGTATACCCCGGGGGTAAATCCTGTAGGTATGACGTGGAACCTAATTATGCCGCGCTAATTGCCGCTGGGCGGGTGGCAAAAGATGTCATGATTAGAGCCATGCTTATGGCCAGTGAGCTTCGACCAATACAAAAGCCAATAACACCGAGACAAGAACGAGCCTGGAAAAAATTAGCAAAAGAGTTTGGTAATGAACTCTGCACTTTACAAGGACCTAGCGCACACGATGTTGCCGAGGCAGGAATGAATGCTTTACAACAAGAAGCAGATGTGTTATACTCTAATCCAGCAGTGCGTGATGCTTACGAAAAGTTCTTATTCGTGTGTGCATTAACCAAACAGAAAGCAGAGTAAATAATGACGTATGAACCACTTGCACCATATACCATTGACAATGATCGTTTCAAAGGATATATGTCCTCGGGTTGGATAAAAGATCTCAACAGTTCGGACAGTCGCATTCACAAAGAAAAAGTGATTGAAAAAGCCTTGATGGCTGCAAAATTGGGCAGTGCCGACGCTCAGTCTTTTTTGTTCAATTGCTATCAAGCATACAATCCTTTTTATACTTTTCATGTCAAACAAGTGCCCGAAACCCAAGGACTTGTTGGACGTGACAACCCTTGGCCAATGTTTTGGGCCTTGCTTGAAAGTCTACGCACACGCTCTAGCACCGGACATGCAGCTCGTGACTTCATGCTTCGTGTGAGTGAAGAATTTGATAGTGAAGAATGGAACACAATCTGTGCTCCAGTAATTCGCAAAGATCTACGGTGTGGTATCAGTGAAAAAACACTAAACAAGGTACTGGGTAGAACACAATATCGTATTCCTGTGTTCTCCTGCCAACTGGCACAAGACTCTACAGATCGTCCAGCCAAGATGAAAGGCATCAAACGCCTGGAAGTCAAGCTGGATGGTGTACGAGTCATTGCTGTGGTCAATGCAAATGGTTGCACATTGTACAGCCGTAACGGTAAAGAGTTTGCAAATTTTCCACAGATTGCCGATGCTGTGATGGAATCTCGAGCCGCACTACTGGCACACTCTCCAATCAAAGGTAGTTTTATTCTTGATGGTGAAGTAGTAGGCGAGAGTTTCCAAAAGCTCATGCGCCAAGCACATCGCAAGAGCAATGCAGAAACTTCAGACATGGTATATCACATCTTTGATGCCATGCCGCTGGATGAGTTTATGGAAGGGCATTGTAATGCCAGACAAGCACGGCGTCTTGAATGGTTGGAAAGCAGTCGAGATCGACTAATGGCCACAGACTGTTTGCGCATTATGTCGGGCATTGATGTAGATCTGGACACTGCCGAGGGCCATGACATTATGAATCGTTATGCTCAGGATGCAGTAAAGGATGGATTTGAAGGCATCATGATCAAAGATCTGTCTGCGCCTTACGAATGCAAACGATCCAGCTTTTGGATGAAATGGAAGCCCACAATTACAGTGGATCTTAATATTGTGGGCTTTGAGGAAGGGACTGGTCGCAATGCTGGCCGACTTGGTGCTATAATTTACGAAGGAGTTGATAATGAGCGAAATATTCGTGTTAATGTTGGTACTGGCTATAGCGATAAAGATCGTGATGATTTTTGGACTGCCCGAGATCGTCTACTTGGTGTCATTGGCGAAGTCGAAGCTGACGCAGTTACGCAAAACCAAGACGGATCATACAGCTTGAGATTTCCTCGTCACAAACGATTCCGTGGATTTGAACCTGGAGAGAAACTATGACATACATAACAGTTGATGTTGATATTGATATCTCGGAATTCGACACAGATGACTTACTTGACGAACTAGAGTCTCGCGGGAAACTGCCAGCTGACGCTAGTTTTGATGCCAAAGAATTGTTAACTGCAATTTGGTTAAAGCGGAGACAGGGCAACAATAACTATCAAGAAGAATTAGATCAGTTGATTTATCAAGTGCTTGGTCACGTAGTATGATCTATTTGAATTTCAATCTCCGCAGTCCTTGGTTTGACCGTTTTGAAAATGTATGGAACAATGCAGGCTCAATTACCAAAAACAAATCATGGGAAATTGAAATACTCAAAACTGAAAACTTGTTTAGGTTTGAGTTTCAATATACTGTTATGCAAGATCATGCTGGCATAGGACTTGAATTGGGATTGCTAGGTTGGGAATTCCATATTGGCGTACACGATAATCGACATTGGGATCACAGAAATAAATGTTGGGTAGCATATGAACAAGAGTGATGGTTCCATGGACCATTACAATTGGAAGATGAAGACGACAACGTTTTAGGTCAAGGCGACCCAAGTTAAAATTGACAACACTCGTAGTTCTTGCTATAATTACTATGCATGGGTAGGGAGGTGGAGCTTTCTATTGGTGTCTGCAGGGTAATTCAATAACCCGGGCCTGTAGATATCCGTGGCAAATAGATGTAAGTCTCTGAGGATGCGACTAAGACCTCGATCGAACGATCAAAACCAGGCTGGTACCCTGGGAGTATGCCAAGAGGAATAATCTGGAAAGGATATGTAAATGTCTGTTGAAGTTGAGATCTCTGCGTCGAGCATGTCTGAATCATTCAATTCGCTTAAAGTAACGCCCCAACCCATGCACCGTATTTGGGTAGAGATTGGCAGTACCGAAGTTTGGTACAAAATCATTGCAGAAGCCAATCGTGAATTTGGTATTCGTGGCTGGCGTGGCCAATCAGGTGCTAAACGTCGGCTAGATCGCCAGGGTATGAGATGGCCCACCGAATCTAACACACCCCAACGTGTGTGGTTCGATGTACCTGACGAAAAGTTTGCCACTTGGATAGCTATAAAGTATGCGGTAACTGTGCTAGCACCACCCGGTAAATAATCTTATGTTTCTTAGTCTTATTACTTTAGCTGTGGCATTAGGCCTCAGCGCCATTGCTGCATATTATAGCATTGCAGGTCTTGCTACCATATTTGCCGCGGCCCTGGTGCCTATTATGATCATGGGTTCTGTACTAGAACTGGCCAAGGTTGTGGTCACATTGTGGCTACACGAATATTGGTCACGCTGCCGTTGGTTGATGAAATTGTATCTAGTACCAGCTGTGTGTATGTTAATGCTGATCACCAGCATGGGCATTTTTGGTTTCTTGAGCAAGGCACACAGTGATCAAAGCATGGTATCGGGAGACGTGCAGGCCAAGATTGCAGTCTACGACGAAAAAATAAAAGTATCACAGGACAACATTGATGTTAATCGCAAAGCACTTAAACAACTCGATGAGGCGGTGGACCAAAGCATGGCACGCTCGACAACAGAAACGGGTGCTGACAAAGCGGTGGCCATCCGTAAGTCGCAAGCGAAAGAAAGATCTAGACTACTGGCTGAAATTGCAGCCGAACAGAAAACAATTAGTGCTCTTAGACAAGAACGAGCACCCATATCGGCTGAAGTACGCAAGATCGAAGCCGAAGTTGGCCCAATCAAATACATTGCAGCATTGATCTATGGGGACAATACAGATACCAATGTACTAGAACGTTCTGTGCGTTGGGTGATCATACTACTAGTTTGTGTGTTTGATCCATTGGCCATTATGATGTTGTTGGCTGCTACAGAAAGTCTCAAGTGGGCTCGCAAACCAACAGCAACAGAAATTGATGAAGAAATACCCAAAACATCTTGGCCCACCACAGTTGCTGATACATCACCAGTTGATATCCAAAAACACCAAGCTAGTGATCCAACACTAGACCCTTGTTATAAATGTGGTACGCCAATGGTACATGCCCCAGGTATTGGGCCATTCTGCCCCAACCGAGCGTGTGATGTACTTGACGGTCCGTTTTTGGATGATCAAGAACCCGTGCAGATCAAAGTTATTCTGCCCACAACACAAGTTGATGAAGACCATGATGAAAACGACAGCGTTGACCTTAAAAATGCCAAGGAACAATGGAAAGCGGATAATCCCAATGACACATTAAAACGCCATCGACGTTTGCTAGAAGTCGGCGTAATAGATCAACTGCCTTGGATGAAATATTTGCCCAAAGTTCCTGAGTCAGGTTTTGGTTCAGTATTGCCTGATAAAGGAAACAAAGGTGATACATTTATATCCACCTCTGGCATTCCACATAGGCTATATAAACATAATGGATCTGCGTGGATCGGAATTGACACCACTCAGCAAAATAACTACACTTACGATACAGCTTACATTGATCATCTGATTAAACAAATTGAACAAGGACTATATGATCCCGATCAGCTCAGTGACAGTGAACGTGACCAAATTGAACAACGCATAACACAAACCAAATGACCAAAGAAACACATACATCTTGCAGCTTTTGCGGCAAAAACAAAGATTCAGTGAAAAAACTAATTGTTGGGGAATACGCAGGTATCTGCAACGAGTGTGTGGATTTTTGTCAAGATCTACTCACTGATGAAGAAGCGCCCGCGGCACCGGCACAACCATCTGACAAGATGGATCCTGTTGCGTTAAAGAATTATCTAGACCAATACGTGATTGGACAAAATGCTGCCAAAATCATGTTGGCGGTGGCCATTGTAAATCATTACAAACGCATCAATAAAACCACAACACAGCCAGAACTAGACAAAGCCAACATCTTGATGTTAGGTCCCACTGGCTCGGGCAAGACCCTGCTGGCCAAAAGTGTAGCACGATATCTTGATGTACCGTTTGCTATTGCAGATGCCACAAGTATTACAGAAGCAGGTTATGTTGGTGACGATGTAGAGAGTTTGATCAGCAGACTGTACGCAGCATCAGGAAATGATATAGCCAAAACACAGAAAGGTATTGTGTTTGTGGATGAAATTGATAAAATTTCGCGCAAAGGTGAAAGCACCAGCATCACACGAGATGTGTCCGGCGAAGGTGTACAGCAGGCCTTGTTAAAGATGGTCGAAGGTACTATCTGTCGCGTGAGTGCTGCGGGCGGGCGGAAACATCCTGGTGGGGAAATGATTGAAATTGACACCAAGAATATCTTGTTTATTGCAGGTGGAGCATTTGTAGGACTAGACGGCATTGTAAAGAACCGTGTGCAAGGCACAAGTATTGGATTCAATGCCCAAGTAAAGACAGACATAGACGCAGATCTAGCCATGACCACTCCTGATGATCTAGTAAAGTTTGGAATGATTCCAGAGTTTGTTGGACGTTTTCCTAATTGGGTTAGTCTCAAAGAACTCAGCAAAGCAGACTTGATCCGTATTCTCACTGAAGTCAAGAACAACTACATTGAACAGTATCATTGGTTGTTCAAAGAAGATGGAGTGGAGTTAACATTCACAGAACCTGCTTTGGATCTTATTGCTGAACACACTCTGGTCAACAAAACTGGTGCTCGTGGACTGCATTCTGAACTGGAACGTACATTGATTCCGCACATGTTTAATCTACGTCGCTATGCCAACACAGGTATCAAGTGTGTGGAAATTGATCCTGCACAAGTGAACAAACCAACTGCACTAACTGGTACAGACTAATGTCATGTATATTGCATTTGATCTTGTGAACTTTCGTCACTTGAATGATATTCAAGATGCATTAGATAAGTGGCAAGAAAAATACGATATACCTTATCAGACCAAAACAGTCAAAAATGTAACCCGTGTGGTATTTGCATCCGACGAACTTTATAGTTTTTTTGCTCTAAGCTGGAATCCACCATATGAATATCTTAGAAAGTATAGAGTAATTGAGCCAATGAAACTTGACGGCCACTGAGATTTCTTGTATAAATACATTTGTAGATGCCCATGGTGGGGTCTACATTATTCAGTCATACTTGCTTATTAAAGGAGAAACAACATGACAAAAACTCTACACCTTCGTAGTTTCGATATCCCCGCATTCAACAAATTTGGAATTGGTTTTGACAATCTGTTTGACGATCTGATGCGTGTAACACAAACTCAAAGCTCAACCAACTATCCTCCACACAATGTGATTAAAACTGGTGACGACACAGTCACAATTGAAGTCGCAGTGGCAGGATTTTCTGAAGGCGAAATTGATATCAGTTTGGACAAGCGATTGCTTACCGTAACTGGTAATAAAAAGCGCAATGACAGCGTTGAGCATGAATATCTACATCGTGGTATTTCTAGCCGTGAGTTCAAGCAAACATTTCCGCTTGCCGAACACGTGGAAGTCAATGGTGCAGCCATCAAAGATGGTATCTTGACTGTATACTTGGAGCGTAAAGTTCCTGAATCAGCCAAGCCGAAGAGCATTGCAATCACATACACTGTGTAATATAATTGTGTAAATACAGTGGTAGGAATTATCCTACCACTCCAATAGGAACCATATGTCAAACGCAGAAGCAGCAACCATTATCCGAACTAAAAAAGCCATCAAAGAGCCGCCTCTTTATCGTGTGATTTATATCAATGATAACACTACTACTATGGAATTTGTAGTAGAAAGTCTAGTAGAGTTTTTTGACTATACCATTGAAACAGCTACACAGTTGACAGTGAGCATACATGAAAATGGTCAAGCTATTGTAGCAGTATTGCCGTTTGAAATTGCTGAGCAAAAAAAGTATGAAGTAAACGAAAGCGCACGTGAGCAAGATTTTCCTTTGCAAATCAAGCTAGAGCCTGATTCTAAATAAATTAAGTTTTTATTTCTATGCGTTTGGGAAAGTAAACATCTTGCCGATAAGATGTGTCGCCGCGCCCTCGGCAATTGTTTACAAATCTTATACCTTCTATAGTTTTGTCCACATTACCATGATAGTGGCCAAAGCACCAGGTGTTTATTTTGCGTTCAGTATCATTGGTATGCACTAGATGCATGAGTCTATTGCCCATGTGATTAAACTGTGTGGTATTTGCTAATTCTATATCATGTTGTATCAAATGCGCACCAGGCACAGTATGTGTTACAATCACAATCTTTTTTACATCATTGTGTGTTTGTAATCGTTGCACACTGTTGACCAGATAAGCTACATCACGTCTGGACATGTCACTGATTTCTTCAGGATTTATTTTAAATCCAGGCATTTTCTTGGCGTACCAATCGGTCATGTGTTGTTTACAATCGTCTCTGTTGATATTTTCATCTAGATCGTATCCCCACCATCCATTAGTACCCAATATAGCCACACCGTCAATTACAACCACATTGTCTTGAAGATATGTGACTCGATGTAATCGATTAATACTGCGAGCTAATTCTTGATAGCTTTGACCTATTCTGTGATAGTTATAGGTATGCTCGTCATTACCGTCTATGTAAAACACAGCCGCATAACAATTGGCCAGATGTTTCAAACAGTTTCTCACTATTCTAGGATCTGAACTTATGTCTCCAGCTACTACACACACCGGGCTAGTAGGTTGCCCGGACCAATCAAATTCCCCGGGCCATGTTTCCAGATGTAGATCTGAAATTAAATCAAATGTCATGCTCATGATACATATTTAAAAGGATTACACATGAACATAATATTTGGCAACCTGGCAGCACAACAAGCCCGAGAAAAATACATAGTATTAGAACTAGACACATTTCAAGTGGATCAACAACTGACCACTACCTACGCACTGGTTGAACGAGTAACATTGATGGAAATGCTTAGTTTGGACACATTCAAAGAATTGCACAGTAATCTATTAAAAGAGTATCGCAAGCGCAATTGGAAATATTGTGAAGATGCTGTGGAGCATCTTCGAGGCAAATGGAATGGCGAACTTGACACTTTTTATACTGTGTTAATTGAACGTATTCAAGATCTAAAGACCCAAACCCTTGGGGACGACTGGACTGGGGTTATTCTGCGATTTTCGTAATCTATGTTTTCTTAATTCGCGAATGGTATTCTTATCTAAGTCAGATTTAAAAATAGCAAGTTGATAAAGTTGTCTTGTGCGTCTTAAAATCTTCCGCCATCTCCACCAGGTGTCACCACGGTTTTCAAGACAGAATTCTACTGCGCCATTGAGATTTGTTTGTAATTCGACCTTAACTTGATTTACAAATGAATCGCTGAAAAAATGTTGTTTATTATATGCAGCAATGTCATTGATTTCTCTCCAATCTGCCTCAGTCAGTTGTTGTATGTTTTGCATGAGTTGAACAACCATTTCTAATCGTTTAACAGTATCGGTTTGTTGATCATAACTTTCATCAAACACAGAATCAAATGTCTTAAATCCATAACTTCTAAGATATGCCAGTGATCCAGGGCCCGCTACTAGCACAAACGGGTGTGCGCAGGCAATGGGTCTGAATATCTTTTCTGTCAGATGAATCTTATCATCTACTACTGTTTCTAACACCACACTGATAGCAGTGGCATTTATGTCAGTTACATCGTAGTCAGCACTAGCGTTTGAGCTGACATTGTTGTCGGGTATAATCTCAAGACGTTTTGTATCAATGGCAAATCTTGAATCTTTGGCAACATAATCTTTAAGATGCACACCTTGATTGTTTACGTGTTGAGTGCTGATGTTACAGTCATTGATTAAATCGGCGTTTACTAATAAATCAAGAAATTTTAATCTATATTCACGACGTGGCATCCAGTCTCTGCAATACACAAGAAAAGTTTTTTGTATTTTTTTCTGAGTCAGTCTCTTATCGTGTTGGGCAAATCTGTACCAATCTCTGGCAATCATGGCATGACTCCAATAGTAAACTGGAACAAATCCCACATGCGAAAACTGCTCAACATCCAAACTATTCTTTTCACTATGTAACAGTATAAACCAATCATTATGACCAATGGCCGCTCTGAGCCAATTTGGATTAAAATTAGGAAATGACGATAAATGAGAATAAAATTCTATTGGAATATTTAACTCATTTCTGTTACGACCTCTATGTAATAACAACTGTTTGATTCGATCAAGATCAAAATTAAATTTATGGTCGTTGAAATTTAATGGTTCCTGGTCATGGCAGATAACCACTGGCGCTATGTCTAATAGATATGTTATGGCTGGATAGTTTTCAAACTGAGTTAGATTAAAAATATCTTTGCTGCCATGTGGACGGAATACATAAAGTATCATTGGATGTTGTACTAGGCCTTGCACCCAATGATAAAGATTATCTAAAGGAATATTCATATGAAGAAAATTGGTTTTATTGGCATTGGAAAACTGGGATTGGATTGCGCTGAAGTCATGGCTGAGAAGCATGAAGTCAGAGGCTATGATATTTACCCACGAACCAGTGACTCAGTAAAAGTTTGCGATATTGATGAATTGATCAACGAAAGCGAATGGATTTTTATTGCTGTACCAACTCCTCATGCTGATGGGTATGATGGCTCTGTGCCATCAAGCCATATGGAACCTCGAGATTTTGGGCACGACGCAGTGATTGATGCTATTCACAAAATCAACCAGCATGCCCGTAGTTCCAAGAAAGTGGTATTGATCAGTACAGTGTTACCAGGAACCACACGTAGAAATTTTGTGCCATTGCTAGATCCAATACATCAGTTCCTTTACAACCCTTATCTCATTGCCATGGGATCTGTAAAGTGGGATATGGTTAATCCTGAAATGATTATGATTGGTACTGAAGACGGTGACTGGAATGGCATTGCGGGTGAACTTAAGGATCTCTACGACACTGTGATGCAAAACGATCCACGTTACGAAATTGGTACCTGGGACGAATGCGAAGCAGTTAAGATCTTCTACAACACATTTATTTCAGCCAAAGTAGGATTGGTAAACATGGTGCAAGACTTTGCTATGAAAATTGGTCACATCAATGTGGACGTTGTTACAAATGCATTAGCACGTAGCACCATGCGTATTATGGGGCCAAAATACATGACTGCAGGTATGGGTGATGCAGGTGCCTGCCACCCACGCGACAACATTGCTTTGCGTTGGTTGGCCAAGGAGTATGACATTGGATACGACTTGTTTGATACTGTGATGCATGCTCGAGAAATTCAAGCAAAGAATCTGGCATTGTTTTTAGTAAAGTATGCCAAACAACTTGGAATGAGCATAGTGATTCATGGTAAAGCATACAAGCCCGATGTTCCGTATTGTATTGGATCATATTCTACATTGGTTGGTCACTATATCAAAGAAGCAGGGTTTAGTGTCAGGTATCTTGACCCATTGGCAGATGATCCTAAAGAAGTAATCTCAGAGCTAGCAGGCCCTGCTGTTATTTTGTGGGCACACAATCGTAAAATCACATATGAATACACCGGTGATCAACCTGAAACACAACCTTATTGTGAAATACCCAAAGGATCAGTGATCATTGATCCATGGCGTAAACTATCCAATGTCGAAGGACTAACCGTGGTCCATTATGGAAACACTCGCAACAAATAATGCTTGGGCGCAAGGGCATGTAGATCCTTGGTGGGATCTACGACATCGCGATCTCAACTACATCAACCAGCAGTTCAATGACACTTACGCATTGCGTGAGTGGCGCAGATTAGGTTATACACAAACTAGATTCACCGGTGACATGTATGACATGAAACAAGTCGAACCAGACTGGATAACACCGTTCCAAACAATATTTCCATTTGAACGATTTGGTTGGAGTTTTTATCGTATGCCTCCAGGAAGTGTATTGCCTGCACATAGAGATACATATGATAGATTCAAGCTGATACATGGATTAGAAACCACCCACAATGTGGTACGCACCATTGTATTCATGGAGGACTGGGCCAGTGGGCATTACTTGGAAATGAATGGACAACCGTTTACTGGCTGGCGTGCCGGTGATTGGGTAAGCTGGCGTGATGATTTTTTACACTTGGCAGCTAACATGGGACAAACTGATAGATATACATTACAACTTACCGGAACCGTATGAAGATACACAGTTTCAATGAATGGGATACATTGCGATCCGTAGTAGTAGGGCGTGCTGACCATGCCAATTGGCCAACAAAAGATCCAGTGTTCCGCAGCGAAAGTGAAAGAACGTTATGGAAAGAAACTCCATTACCGTCGGGACCAGTGCCAGACTGGATCATTAAAGAAGCCAATGAAGACCTTGATGCATTAGCTGGGGTTTTACGATCATTGAATGTAGAAGTGTTTCGCCCGGATGATCTTGATTTTCAAGAACACGATGGCATGTATAACTATTGTCCTAGAGATCGATTGTTGGTATACGGTAATACCATTGTGAATCCAGCCATGATGTATCCTTGCAGAGATATGGAAATTGAATGCTATCGTGATATAGCAGATGCTGCTGATAATTATCTATTCATGCCCAGACATGTGGGTATGACTCTGGATGCTGCCAACATAGCACGACTAAATGACAAATGGATTTTCTTAGAATCTGCATCAGGCAATCGCGCTGCATATGATTGGTTATGTAATCAATTTCCAACAGTAGATATTGAATTGGTTAATTTCTACGCAGGAGTACATATTGATTCAACCATAGTTCCGTTACGTGAAGGATTGGTATTAGTCAACGGCAGTAGAGTCACTCCAGGAAACTTACCACGAGTGTTAAAAGACTGGGAAGTCATCTATTGCAATCACGTGGAAGAACAAGGGTTCTTCCAATATCCATATGCATCTAAATGGATAGCATTGAATATGCTGGTAGTAAATCCATACACAGTAGTTGTAGATCAGAATCAACCCATGTTAATTGATTTCCTGGAAAAGAATCAATTCACAGTTGTACCTATGCAACTTCGCCATAGTCGAACATTAGGCGGCGGGTTTCATTGTGTCACCTTAGACCTGCACAGAGAGTCATGAACATAGCCTGGTTATTTGCCGAAAATACCATGTTGCCGCCCACGACACCGGTTCAGGCCATAAAAAATCTTGCACCAATCTGGGGCAGCTGGCGAACCCAACGAGGATATAATACCGACAATGTGGTGTGCTGGGACACCGAGCAAGCTGCCAAGTTAGTGGCACAAGGATATGCAAAGATATGCAATCTTTACATCCAACAAACAGTTTATGAACAGTTAAAGGCACCCAAAGGTGTGCGGGCATTTGGTGGAGAGTTTGATTTTTCTGTAGATTCGGTTGACGACATAATTGCTGCTCATTTGGTAGCAAGTGTAGCTGATGTGATTCTTATGATTGGATTTGATCTAGAAACCAAATCAACAGAACGTAGAACCAACTATGTTGGACTATTAGCTGAAGCCATACGCAGCAGCGGTAAACAATGGGTAATAGTAGATCATCATACCGATCTTGCCGAACCCATCCAAAAACTTGCCAATATCACTAGAGATCTATTGCCAAATGTGTTACAATTACTGGGTAACAACAACGGTGAGTAATTATGCATCCTCGATTTGGTTTTTGCTGCAAATGGCTTAACACTCCAGATGAAACTGGCGGAATGAAAGTCAACGCCATTGATCGTGACATCAACGGACGAAGTACCACAATGCGTTGGTTACGTGAACACAAGGACCAGGCCGAACAACGCCAGTGGGATATTATGAATCACAATGCTCGTGCAGCATTGATGATGGTGGAACGTGTGGGTGCAATGGCTCCTGAACGTCGCATGGTACGGCTGGGCAGCGAAATGCTGCAAGGCTATACTGAACCCAGCTGGATTTCTTGGTGGCAACAGGCCGACATCCAAGCGCATTGCAAAAAAATCTTTGCCCCTGTGGGCGAAGCTGCACGTCGACTTGGTGTGCGGCTCAGTTTTCACCCAGGCCAATTTTGTGTGTTGGCCAGTGAAGCAGACGAGATTGTGGAACGTAGTATTTTGGAATTCGAGTACCATGCGGACATGGCTCGTTGGATGGGGTATGGCAGTTCATGGCATGATCATGGATTTAAGATCAATGTACATTTGTCGGGCAAAGGCGGCCCTACAAAGTTCCTTCGCACCCTGGGTCGACTTACTCCAGAAGCTAGGAATCTAATTGCTATTGAAAATGATGAGATGACAAATGGGATCGACGTTACTTTACTTGTGGCTGAGCATTGCGCTCTTACGCTGGATATCCACCACCACTGGATCAACACCGGCGAATACATCACTCCTAACGACCCTCGTGCTCGTCGCGTGTTGGAGTCTTGGCGTGGTACTCGTCCTGCTTTGCACTACAGTGTTAGTCGTGAAGACGTTTTGGTGGATCACGATCCCAATGTTCGTCCCGACCTGGGACAACTTCTTAATTCTGGATACCGCAAGCAGAAGCTGCGAGCTCATAGTGACTTCTTGTGGAATCATGCTGTGACTGAATGGGCGTTGACCTTTAGTAAAGAGTGGGACATGCAAGTTGAAGCCAAAGGTAAGAACTTGGCCACTAACCAATTACATCAACATTGGCTAAGTCTGTAACATAATTGTAATACTTGTATGCTTAAATAAATGTATCAACTAAAGGAAATTTTGATGAAAAAACTCATTACCATGCTACTTGCAATTGTTGCATTTTCTGCAACAGCACAGGAAATTACCGGCGCTGGCGCTACATTTCCATATCCAATCTATGCTAAATGGGCCGAAGCATATAAAAAGGCCACTGGTAAAGGCATGAACTATCAATCAATTGGCAGTTCAGGTGGCATTAGACAAATCAATGCCAAAACTGTAGACTTTGGTGCCACCGATGCTCCAGTTAAGGGTGAAGACCTAGACAAACAGAGACAGATACAATTCCCTGCCATCATTGGCGGTACTGTGCCTATTGTTAACTTAGATGGTATCAAGCCCGGAGAACTAAAGATCACTGGACCAGTTATGGCGGAAGTGTTCATGGGTAACATTACTAAGTGGAATGACCCAAAATTAACAGCATTGAACCCAGGTAAAACCTTGCCTAATACAGAAATCACCGTGGTACACCGTGCTGATGGTTCGGGTACAACTTTTAATTGGACAGACTATCTTGCTACTGTAAGTCCCGAGTGGCTACAGCGTGTGGGCCGAGGTGCTGCTGTTAAATGGCCTGCTGCCAGTTCAGTGGGTGGTAAAGGCAACGAAGGAGTTGCTGCTAATGTAAACCGTATCAAAGGATCAATTGGTTATGTGGAATATGCGTATGTTAAAAAGAACAACATGACATTTCTACAACTCCAGAACAACGCAGGACGATATGTAAGTCCAGATGACGTAACATTTGCCGCTGCGGCAGACGGTGCTGATTGGTTCTCAGTTCCGGGTATGGGACTCAGCATTGTGGATCAAAAGAATCTCAACGCCTGGCCAGTGAGTTCAGCAAGTTTTATTATCATGTACAAAAATCCTACTAACAAAGCCGCCAGTGATGAAGCGTTGAAATTCTTTGATTGGGCATTCAAGAACGGCAAGAACATGAGTGAAGAATTGGATTATGTACACTTGCCCACAGTGTTGCAAGATCAGATTCGTCAGCGAGTTTGGACACAGATTAAATAACCGCACACAACGATAGAGTGTGGCTGGAACTCGTAACCAGTACTAAGGACCAACTGGTCCTTTTTTAGTTTTTAATTTGTGGGTTTGCATTATAATAACAAATACAACAACTATGACAACCAAAACTTATAGAACCATAGCAATCAGTGATGTACATCTTGGCACCAAAGATTGCAAAGCCGAAGCATTGAATAATTTCCTCAAGCACAACACCTGCGATACATTGTATCTCGTGGGTGATATCATTGATGCTTGGAGAATACAGCAAAACAAATGGCGTTGGAAACAAAGTCATACTAATGTAGTTCGTAGAGTACTTGGTCATGCTAAACGTGGTACTAGAGTTATCTACATAGCTGGTAACCATGATGAGTTTCTTAGACCTATGTTACCATATGGGTTTAGTTTTGGTCTAGTAGAAATACACAATCAATTTGAACATATAGGTGTAGACGGTCGTCACTACTTAGTGATTCACGGTGATTTGTTCGATGGCATTACACGACTAGCTCCTTGGCTGGGATTCTTGGGAGACAAATTATACGATTTTGTACTCAATCTCAACAGTAAGTTTAACTGGGGCCGACATAAGATGGGATTTGGTTATTGGAGTTTAAGTAAGTATCTAAAGCATAGAGTAAAGAAAGCTGTGGATTTTATATTTCAATTTGAAAAGAATCTAGCAGGCTATTGTAAAAAGCGTGGGTTTGATGGCGTGATCTGTGGTCACATACACCACGCAGAGATCAAAGACATAGACGGTATCATTTATATGAACGACGGTGACTGGGTAGAAAGTTGTACCGCATTGGTAGAACATCATGATGGTAAATGGGAAATAGTAACTTGGTCCAAGGAGCGAGATGATGTGGTTGATGATATTGATAGCAGTTCACATAAACAATCCCAAAGACACTCCAGGGAGAATAGAACTACAATTTCCCAGTCAACACATATGCGAACAAGCACTGGCCACAATGAAGTGGCAGTTAAAGTTTGAAAGTTTTAAGGTAGAAGGCAAATGTCAAAAACAATACTGATAGTCACAGATAATTTACCGGAGCAGATCAATGGTGTGGCCACGACCTACAAAAATATTGAGACGTGTGCGATTCGCGACAACTATCGTGTTGTATATCTTGATCCCGGGCGGTTCCGCTATGTTGATTGCCCTGGCTACAACGAAGTCAAGATTGCCTTTCCCTGGAAGATGGGCCAGATACTTGAGGAGATCAATCCGGATCATATCCACATCGCCACCGAAGGTCCTGTGGGTCTGTGTGCTAGACAATATCTTGACAAACACGGTTATTGCTACAATACTGCTTATCATACTAAATTTCCAGAAGGAATTAAGAAGCTGTTTGGAATACCTGAGGTCCTTACTTGGCCTTTAGTGCGTTGGTTTCACAAACACAGTGGTAAAGTGCTGACCACTACAGACTCAATGGTAAAGGAGTTGCGTGATCATGGATTTGATGGAGATATTATATCTTGGACAAGAGGTGTTGATAGAGATATTTTCTATCCTAGCAATTCTTATACTAACACTGGCACTCTGTTGTGTGTTAGTAGAGTTTCTAAAGAAAAAAACTTAGAAGATTTCTTTAAGCTAGACTACCCAGGTTATTGTAAAGTCATGGTGGGTGATGGACCTATGTTGGAAACATATCGACACCAGTACCCTGATGTTGAATTTGTAGGATATAAAACTGGTAAAGAATTGGCCGACTACTATAGACAGGCCGATGTGTTTGTATTCCCTAGTCAGTGGGAAACATTTGGTATTGTAATGATTGAAGCAATGGCCTGTGGCACACCGGTTGCAGCATATCCTGTGCAAGGTCCCGAGGATGTGGTTGAGCAGGGAGTGACTGGATACTTGGAAGAAGATTTAGCCACTGCGGTTCATCGCTGTATTGTATTGAATAGAGAACGAGTATTAGAAGGTAGCCAAAAATGGTCATGGCAACGAGCTTGGGAAATATTCCGCGACAATTTGGTTGACAAAAATCCTGTATAAATATATACATGGTCAACCAACTAAAAAAATTACAAGAAAACTTAGCTAAAGACTTAGCTATTTTGGAAGATAATAATTTGGTTACCGAACAACAGCTAGACAAAATTACCCACACATACACACAAGTGTATGACATTATCTCTAAAGATATTGACAAAAACTCTGAACAGGATTTGGGATGCAGTAGTAAGTTTTCTTTTGAATGATCACGATAAATATTTTTATGAAAACAAAAACAGCAACAGGTCCAATTCGTTGGTTTCTAGAAACATTTGATTATGGTGCTATAACCATGCCTTGGCAAACTGTGTATCTTCGTCCAGATCGAGTGGGTCCACAGTATCAAAAACTTTTAGATCACGAAGCTGTACACATTGAACAAATTCAACGGCTAGGCGCAGTAAAATTCACTTTAGTGTATCTTTGGTATAATCTGCGATTTGGCTATCACGCTAATCCTCTTGAAATTGAGGCCCGAGAAAAATCTGGTTGGTAAATGCCATAGTTGCCAAGTCATAAAAATTTAACAATTTTGCCAGAATCTTTTGATAATTACTATTGTAAGTGTATAATACTTAATTGGAATTCATTTTTAAATTAAGGAGAAAATATGAAAACAGTTGGCGATAAACTTGATGCATTCGTAGTCACCGGCGTTCGTCCCGGGCAACCAGAAGATGCATTTTTCGATATCTCGGAGAAAAGCTTTGAAGGCAAGTGGAAAATTATCGTATACTATCCCAAGGACTTTACTTTTGTATGTCCTACAGAGATTGTTGCGTATGACAAGTTGGCTAGCGATTTTGCTGACCGTGACGCAGTATTGCTAACAGGTTCAACAGACAATGAGTTCTGTAAAGTTAGCTGGCAAAATGCTCACGCAGATCTAAAGAAAATCACCCACACACAATTCGCAGACACACAGCGTGGTGAGTTGAGCTTGATTGAACAACTCGGCGTATTCTATGCTCCAGCAGGTGCCGCACTTCGCGCCACATTCATTGTTGACCCAGACAACGTTATCCAACACGTTACTGTGAACAACTTGAATGTTGGTCGTAGTCCGGACGAAACACTTCGTGTATTAGATGCGCTACAAACTGGCGAACTGTGTGCCTGTAACCGTACAGTGGGCGGCGAGACTCTCTAAATGTTCAGGCTTCTAAGTAGAGGCATTGATACACTTCGTCAGCCAGATCGTAACCCTAGATGTTATGAACTGACTGACGCGGAGAGATTGGCCAGGATTCGTGAGTGGAATAATTGTAACATCTGGAACGATCCATCACTGACTTACGAGGATGCCCTGGCAAATGATTTGCCAAAAAACAATACGGAAAATAATTATGTTAGAAACTATTTGTGATACTCTAGTCGAGGCATATAAACGCAATTGGATTACTAGTCGTGATGGTAATGTAAGTATTCGTCATCACGACCGTGATCACTTTTATATCACACCCAGTGGCGTCCGTAAACAGACACTACAACCTGACCAATTTAAAAAGATCAGTATTCATGGGCTGTTATGGCAAGAAGATTTCTACACTGACATTAGTGCTAATCTAAATCCCAGTGGAGAACTTCCATTACATTTTGGATTACAGAGAGCAATGGGTCAACATAGCAATGATGTTCGAGTAGTAGTTCACTTGCATCCTACCTATTGTGTTGCGGCTATGCATGCCGGCATTGATCTGAGTACTATTGTTGATGACTTTCCTGAACTTAGTCGTTATACCAAGGTAGCACCTAATGTAGGTGACGTGAAACCAATCAGCCAAGAACTTGCTGATCAGTGCCATTATCGGTTGGAATTAGATGACCGTGGTAATATTGCCTATGACATTGTGGGTATCAAAGGTCACGGTGTTGTTGCAATCGATACCAGCCCATGGCGTGCGTTTGAACACATTGAACGATTAGAACATATTTGTCAAATCGTATTAGCATCTGGTAAATTTTAAGGAGAAACTTATGTTTGAAACAACTTATGAAAACGAAAGATCATATCGTTCTGCAAGCGAAATCAACTCAGCAATGTGTCGGGTCTACGGACACATGAGCCTTGCTGTGATTGTATCAATGTTTGTGAGCTATTTTGTGGGTTCTAGCCCAGAGTTACTACAATTCTTTTTTACAGGTGTGTTAAAATGGGTTGTTATTTTTGCTCCACTAGCGGCAATCTTTGGTGTCAGCTATGTGCTAGGCAATAATCCCAGTAAAGGCGTGGCACAGTTATGCTTACATGGCTTTGCGGCCCTAATGGGATTGAGCTTTGCTACAATTTTTGCTGTATTCAATATGGGTAGCATTGTAAGCTCATTTATGGGTGCAGCTATCTTGTTTGGTGTCATGAGTGGTTACGGCTACTTTACTAAACAAAGCCTAGACAGCATGGGTAAGTTTATGATTGTTGGATTGATTGCTATTGTTATTGCTAGTATTGTTAATATTTTTATTGGCTCAACTGTGATGCAGATGGTAATTTCAGCATTGGCTATCGTTATCTTTCTTGGCCTAACTGCCTATGACACACAAAAGATTCGTGAGGAACTTAGTACTGAGACCAGTGATAGCGCAGAAGTGCGTGGTGCATTGACTCTGTACATGGACTTCATCAACTTGTTTATTAACTTGTTACAATTATTTGGCGATAGAAAAGAATGAGTTATATTGTAGGATCTTTGCCGCCGATTAAATGTTTTATAAAACGTGAATTTCTTTACAACTTTGAAAAAGGTCACGGTGAATTAGAACCTGCAATATGGGTCAGTCTCAAAGCTCTTAGGGGACAGGTGTTTCGAATTGAATCACTGTTACCCAATTATGGAGCACTGTACGACAAGCTACCTATTCATGCGTATGTGTGGCAAGAGAATTACACAGGTAATTTGCCCATAGATACCCTACAGCTTTGGGACTGCATGGGCTACCGCTTTACTATTATTGAAAAAATAGGTCTGCGTAATTTAGGTGTTAAGTTCTTGGGCAAAGACAAGGAATGGCATCACGGGACTTATTTGTTTACTGTGGATTTTTGTGCCGACGGCATGGATGTAGACACAGGCTTTACTGAAGTTGCCGAAGAACACAAATCGTTTAATTTTATTAAATTAGAAAATGGTCAGTTTGCCTGCCAACCCAACAATCGATGTTTGTGGTACGATCAAAGTTTGATTTCGGGTAATGTTAAGTTTCCAGACTTTAAAGCCGCACAGACAATATTCACAGTTGATGGTACACGCAAGTGGTCGGCTGGAGATGATTGGTTTTATACCATTGAAGGAAGAAAAGAATGAGTTTTATTGAATCAGTAAAAGGCGCATTGCCAGACTATGCCAAGGACACCAAGTTAAATCTGGATGCTGTGCTACTACGTAGTACATTAGATGCAGATGTGGCCATGGGTTGTGCGGTGGCTGCACTTGCTGCAACTGGCAACGGTAAGGTACTTGCAGTTATGCTAGCAGACGCACCTGTTCATGCAGATGCTGCCATGACAGCCGCTAGTATTATGGCACAGAACAATATTTTTTACCCATTCGTCGAAATGGCAGATGATCCTGCTCTCAAGGGGTTACCGGCACAACTCAGAATGAACGCTATCGCAAGCCATGGCGGAACTACCAAGTCGAACTTTGAAGCATTCAGTCTAGCGGCCAGTATTGTTGGTAAATGCCACTTCTGTGTAAAAGCACATTACGAAACATTGAAGACAGAAGGTTATACTGTCGAACAACTTCGTGACATTGGTCGAATTGCTAGTGTGATGAATAGTGTTGCCAAGGTTTTAAATAGTTAAAAGTATGATAGATCCAAGAATTCACATTGCTTTAAACAACGAAGCAATCAGACAAGAAAATACAATTGAACTTATTGCCAGTGAAAACTACACTAGTGATGCAGTTATGGAATTGTGTGGTAGTATTTTAACCAACAAGTATGCAGAAGGCTTGCCGGGCAAGCGATACTACAATGGATGTGCCAATGTTGACAAGATTGAAAACATTGCCATTGAATATGCTACCAAGTTGTTTGGCTGTTCATTTGCCAATGTGCAACCACACTCAGGCGCTAATGCCAACCTAGCAGTGTTCAAGGCATTATTGACTCCAGGTGACTGCGTTCTTGGAATGGATCTTGCCAGTGGCGGGCATTTGAGCCACGGTGCCAACGTAAATGTCAGCGGCGCATGGTTTGATCCTGTTAGTTATGGTGTAGGCGAAAATGGTTTTATTAACTATCAAGAAGTCAAAAAACTAGCCGAGTGGAATCGTCCTAAGATGATCATTGCTGGAGCTAGTGCATACAGTCAAGTGATTGATTGGAAGAGATTTCGTGAAATTGCAGACTCTGTTGGTGCCGTCTTACTAGCAGATATCAGCCACTATTCAGGATTGATTGCTGGCGGCGAATATCCAAGTCCATTCCCTCATGCTCACGTTGTAACCACAACTACACATAAGACTTTACGCGGTCCTCGTGGTGGTATGATCATGTGGAATGACGATGAACTTAGCAAGAAAATTAATGGTGCAGTGTTTCCTGGAACCCAGGGTGGTCCGCTCATGCACATCATTGCTGGCAAGGCACAGTGCTTTTATGAAGCACTACAACCAGAATTCAAACTGTATGCCAAACGTATTCGCATCAACGCACATGCCATGGCACAAACGTTTCTAGATGCAGGAGTTGACATCGTGAGTGGCAGCACACAATGTCATATGTTCACTGTAGATCTGCGTAATCATGCCATGAGTGGTCGCGAGTATGCTGATAAATTAGAAGCACAAGGAATCACCGTAAACAAAAATGGTGTACCAGGCGAAACTCGTAGCTTTGCTGAAACATCAGGTGTACGTATTGGTGTGGCCGCAGAAACAACCCGTGGACACGATGAGAAATGGTTTCGCAATTTAGCTCATCGTATGATAGATATTTTAAGAGGCCTGCCACGATAAATATTTGGTGGTAAAAAAATTACTGTTATCCCCTTGGACTGCGCTGCTAACTCTAGCCATAATGGTTGGCATTAGAATCGCAGATCCAGCCTTAGTAGAAAGTGTTAGGCTGCGTTACTTTGACACAGTGATAACCAGCACACCAACCACGGCCAGCTCTGGCGTACATCTAGTGAACATTGATGATCAGGCCATTGAGCAGCGTGGACAGTTTCCTTTTCCCCGGGGCCAATACGCCCAAATAATTCAAGATCTCTATCAGCGTAATGCAGGTCTTGTGGTGTTTAATGTGTTCATGCCCGACGCAGATCGTGCAGGTCAAGATCAGCAATTGGCGCAACTCTTACAAAAATATCCTGTGGTGTTGCCACACACCGCAACCAATGACCCAGTGCGCACCAACACTGTGCCATTTAGACCTGGTGTAAGCGTGATTGGTTCAGGTGAACCGGGCATACCATACCGGGCAATTCAACCCAACGAAAGGAAGATCAATGAAACAGCAGCTGGTATTGGTATTGTTAACACTGTGCCCGAACTGGACGGTGTCGTTCGCAGAATCCCCATGGTCGTCAGTGTTGGACAACAGATCTACCCCTCTATCAGTCTTGAAACCCTACGAGTTGCAGCAGGCGACCCCTCTTTCCAAGTTCGAGTCAACTCAGGAATTATTGAAGCAGTTAGAATTCCACAGTTTGGAAAAATCCCAACAGACAGTCTTGGTAGAATCTGGGTGGATTGGTCATCCCGACCGCAAGAACACTCCTTGGCTAGTTTGCCAAAAGATTTCCAAGGTGGAATCGTCATTGTGGGCTTATCCGCCCGGGGACTCAACAACCCAGTGGCCACTGCAAGAGGTGAGGTCTTCCCGCATTATCTGCAGGCCGCTGTACTAGATACCCTGACTTCAGAACGTCGCATTGTGCGGCCTGATTGGGCCGACGGTGCTGAGATATTGGCCATGGCTCTGGCTGGCCTAACATTGTTGTTTTTGACGAGGTATACTTATGCAGGTATGGCGACAGTTTTGGTTATTGTGGGCGGCGGTATTGCTGGCAGCATTCTTGCTTACAGCAATTTTTTATTCTTATTCGATGCTACTGCCTTTGCAGTTGGCACAACTTTGGTCGCTCTGCATGCCTATGGTATCAAGTTTCTAAGCGAGTTCTTGCAAAAGCAAGCCATAAAGAAACAGTTTGCCGGTTACTGCTCCAAAGAAGTAGTAGAGTTACTACAAAAAGATCCAGACTTAATCAAGCGAGGTGTGCGTAAAGACGTATCAGTTATGTTCAGCGACTTGCGTGGATTTACTCCTATTGGTGAATACTATGGCGATGACGTTGCCGGACTTGGCAAGTACATGAACGGTTATATGGATGCCATTAGTCAGCCAATGCTAGACAACCAAGGTATGGTCATCAAGTATGTGGGCGATGCATCAATGCACATACACGGTGCTCCTATTGAAGATCCTGACCACGCACGAACAATTGTTAAGGTAGGACTTGAAATGCTAGACAAGGTAGACGAGTATACCAAAGTTATGGAAGCACAGGGATTACCACCTGCTGCAATGGGTTGGGGTTGTAACAGTGGTATTGGCTTTATTGGTGAAATGGGATCAACAGAAAGACACAGCTATGACATCTTGGGTGACATGGTGAGCACCGCTGCACGTTTGGAAGCACGTTGCAAAGCATATGGTGTGCTATGTATTATTGGTGCCGAAACATATAATAGAACCAAAGATGACTTCTTGTATTTGTTGCTAGATAACTTACAACCAAAGGGTAAAACTGTAGCAGACTTGATCTATACAGCTCTACGCACCAAAGGCACAGATTACTCTAAAGACAAAGCACAACACGAAGCGATGCATGCCTTGTATCGACAGAAAAAGTTTGACGAAGCTGCTGTAATGTGTGCAGATCTAAAGGGAAACTTTGGCGGACAGATGGACAAGTATTATAAGATATGGACGGAACGTTGCGACTTTATGAAGCGGCAAGCCTTACCGTCCAATTGGAATGGTGAATGGATAGCGACCGAAAAATAATTAACGAACTTTGGCAAGTTTAAAAAAACGTAAAATACAGATCCACATCCAACCTTCGTCAAATTCAAACCACTTGCGACTTAATTTAGCACTAGCTGGTTCTTGGTGATGATTAGAATGCAATTCCTCGCCACCAATCCATATTCCCCAGGGACTGATGTTACGACTTTGATCCTTGGTGGGACCATTTTTATAACCCCACCAATGTGCTAATCCATTAATAACTCCGGCGGCGTGAAAAGGTACCCATAGCATTTGTACGACCCACACCATAAGTCCCCAAGGCCCAAATAACAATAAATCTATAATCAGCATCAAAAGAATACCAAGGCGGCTATGTGCAGTATACAGGTTACGTTCAATCCAGTCGTCGGGAGTGCCTACTCCGTATTGCTTAACTAATGCACTATCTTGAGCAGCTTGATTATAAAGCCACGCACCACCAAACAGCACACGCCAAATACCCCACACATGGGGCGAGTGCGGATCGTCAGATTGATCACTGTGCCGATGATGAGAACGATGTATAGCAACCCATTGGCGTGTGACCATACCAGTTGACAGCCACAGCCAAAGGCGCATGCCATGCGCCACAAGCGGATGGAATTCTACTGATCTATGAGTTTGACTGCGGTGTAGATAAAGTGTAACACAAACTATAGTAGCATGTGTCATCAACAGCGTGGCTATGAGTAATGTCATTAACTTTTGCCAGCAGCAGTGTCGGAGTCTTCCGCCGCTGCCTTCTTGAATTTTGTTTCAGCTTCGGAATCAAATTTCTGTTGTGCTAGCACACGTTCGCTTTCAATGACTTTGCCACGCAATTGCAGTGTGACATTGACTTTTTGTTGCAGTCTAATAAGATCGTTGTCAAGCATACGGATACGATCGATCAACGCAATCAGTGTGCTATTGGCTTCACTCAGCACAGGCTTGATTTCTTTGGTAGCCCATACCCATACGTAATATATGAGATACCCAAGCCCTCCAGCAGCCACAATGGGGAAACCGTATTTGTTGATAAGTTCAGCTAGGTCCATGTTGTTGTTTTTCTAATATAATTTGATTGTTTACAATACGAACCACAAAGGTATCACCCTCTGCTACGCCCAAACTTTGAGCTTTGAGTTCTTCGTCGAGAATAATGTTGCCATTGTCGGCAGTGCGAAGTGTGTAGTCAACAAATAGCATAATTGTCTTTCAGTCACGTCGAGCATCGTTTTTGCCATCAGCACGAGTCACACGGTCCACATCAGGTACAAGACCTAACGCATTCGAAACCACAGTATCTATGCGTATGACATCATGGTTCATGGTTTTTACACGATTATCTAAAGCACTGATTATACCTTTGATTCCATTCACAGAGCTGGTTACCCCGGCTAGAATAAACTTCAGTGTTAAAAACACAAAGTAACCGCCAGCTATGGCTGCTGCTATTGGAAAGCCCACTTCGGCCACAAGTTTGAAATAATCACCCATACAGTATTTATTGCCTTTGCACAATTGTAACTGTGGTAGATCCTCCGCGATTTACCCTCTGCCATACAGGAATGCCGTCTTGCCGAATATCTACTACTAGATTGGCTTCTTTGCTCACAATGAGTTCAGTGTAGTGATTGTTGACTTTGCGTATGAGAAACAAGCGATCTTGATCATCCACAGTGTATCGCAATAAACTAGCGGGATCATATCCTGGCATCATGCCATTATCCAACAAATAAGCAGTTGCTGCCCAGACATTTATTCCAACTGCATCCAATTCATTACTCAAAAACGTGTTTTCTAAAAAATCAACATCCAAAAATCTGTTGTCTAGATAGTTTTTTTCCAGCTCATCGTATCGTAAGAAATCTACATTTAGCAGATTGAATTCTTGTTCTTGGCGGCTATTTTGAAATTCTTCTCTGCGCAGTTCAACAGGTGGGCTAATGATCAGCAAATTGTTTATGTTATTGATATCCACAGTGATCATTGTAGGTTGACTGGGCGGAGTACTCAAACTTGTGACCAGTGTGGCTTGATAGGCCTGGGTAAGCATCACACGACCAGCTTCGTTGAACACTTCAATCACTCCGGTGACACAACTGTTTTGATCGCAACTGGGTAGTAATACAATCATACTGCGACCCAGTTCGTCCACAGTCATTGAGAAATCTGTGCCACGCACAGCCACTGTGGCCGTAGGAGTTTGCACAGCTACATTTTGCGGTGAGTTCTTGGCAATCTGTCCTGACGCATATCTAGCAGTACCCAGCGCCATTTTCAATGCCAGTTTACCTGTACCTTGATTGGAATCATACACAAAGTCATCTATGATCAGTTTTGACTGTTCAGTGATTTTGACCTGAGTCCGGTCTACAAAAGTCAGTTCTGCTCGAGCGCGAGCAGTGACCACTGTGTCATTCATCTCAATGGCCGAGCCAGCCTGACTAGGCATGCTTTGTCGCTTTCTTACTATTTCAGTGGGTCCTGTCAAGGAAGTAATTGTTCCGACAGAAGCTACTGCATCAGTTGGTCTGAACGATAGTAACAGTATTGCTATTGCCAGTAGTAGTTGCATTGAGAGTCTTGGCTGTGGTACCTGCAGTGGTCACTGAAATTGAATTACTGTTCCCAGTTACTAGGTATTGCATACTCACAGCGCCTGTGTTGGTACTGGTATGACTCACTGTGTTGGTGTCCCCAGTCACAGTGATCTTGCTGGTATGATTTCCGCCGGCACCTAGAAGCTGACTGATGTTGTTGTCATCACCAGTGATAAATTGCCAAATGGTACTGCCACTGCAACTGGCATTGGCAGTGGTACCGCAAGTCACTGTACCGATATTGTTGCTACCGTGTTGTTCAATGGTCATAGCAGTGGTGGCACCATTTACTGTAAACTGTAGTTGGTTGCCGGCACCAATTTGTTCAATATTTACAGTATTTGAGCCTCCACCAATAAACACCGGAGACAGTTGTGTGCCAATTTCATTGCTGGCACCGTCCTGTGTGATGGTTATGGTGGACGAGTCATCACTTTGTTCCATATACAGTTCATTGGCCCATGCTGTGGACCACAGCATAACTGCCAATAATATTACACTTTTGAGAGTTTTTGTTATCATTTTTTATCTATGCCCGAGTTTTCCCCAGACACGCTCATTGTAGTTTTAAAACGCCATAGTCCTCGACGTTCACCTGTGATGATAGTTTCATACACAGCCTGTTCAATAGCCACTCGAACAGCGTAGGTTGTAGGTTCGTTGAGTGCAGCACCAGCTTCTAATTCCACAGCTCGTGTGCCCACATCCACAAACCTCAGCATGCCTGCATTTTGAGCAGTGCTGTAAATGGTCTTACTCACAGCAGTATTGATTAACACTTCGCCTGTATGCACCGACACAAACCTCAAGGCCACAACCACTTCGTCCACTCGATATTGCACGGAATTGCCAATTCCCATGATTCTGGCTCCGGCGCCACCTGAACGTAAATTGGTATCGTAACCCACAATGCCACCTTCAATCATAATACCAGCCACCAGCATGGGCCGCAAGGGTTTGGCATCTTTGCCTTCATACACTTCGCGTTGATTACGTATGAGTTGGCGTTCTTTGATGAGATTGTCTAACCCCACTCGTTCCACTACAGTAAACCAACGGCCTGTGTCTTGCAGAGCCTTGATCAGAAACACTTCGGCACCTTGGGTTACTGCTTTGGAAAATAGGGCTAGTCGATCATTGGATTTCATTTGACCAGTTTTGTCTAAAAATCCATACACAGCAATAGGCATAGGAGGGCCATCCAATGCAGGTATAGAATCCAACAGCCTTACCCTGGGGATCACACGAGGCTCTTCACGTTCAGTGTCCCACAGCACTGCGGCACAACCAGTGAGTACAGTAGCCAACAACAGTGATAGCACAGTTCGGATCAAAATGCAAAACTCCCGATGGGTACAGTGATTTCAGTGCGATTGCCTGAATTTTCCATAATGGTTAGTGTGACTTCGGTGGCAGTTTTCAGCCAGGAGATGTTGGTACCTTGAAAATTCAGTTGGCCAGATTCACCGCCTTCAGAAAACATAGCATCGGCTAACTGTTTTGAGAGTTGGGCATAGATACGACTTTCAACATTGACTAAGAATTTGGCCAGATTGGTATTCTTGGCATCTCTAATGGCTTGGTCAGCAGCGGATTTGGCAGCATCGGCCAAGGCTTTTCGACGTTGTGATTCTAGTTGTTCAATTGTGAGAACATGACTGCTGTATCCAACACCGTTGAATGCAGATGAATTGAACTGATGTACCAGTTCGGCAGCCCTGACCTGTATTGTTACTACAAGCAAGGCTATTGTTATTATTTTTATTTTCATAGAACCCCCCCACGTAGTATTTACATGGGACTGGATCTATGATATAGTGTAAGATTATTGTTTGGGGGTGCGAGGCTTGCGAGGCGCAGCTGGCTTCTTCACAGCGGGCTTCTTCACCGCAGGTTTCTTCACAACAGGCTTCGTCGCAGCAGGTTTCTTCACCGCAGGTTTCTTTTCAGTCTGAGCTGGCTCTGCTACAACTTTTTCAACAGTAGTAGGCTGCTCAACAACCGGAATTGGTTTTGTGGCAACAGGTTCAGGAACCTTGTATGGTGCTTGTGGCACATTGGGGGCGGTAACTGCATCCAGGGGATGAGCAAAGTTGCTTTCGGTTTTCTTTCCAGTAAAGAATTCTACGATTTTCTTGAACATGATTGTCTCCTATGTTTTATTTATTAGTGACTACATATACCTGCGTATTTTTCTTCTGAATTTTGCCTAAAAATGTGCGGTCGCAGCATTTTATCATATATAATAGTGTATAGGATGCTGCATAGGGCGGGTTCTATAATCTACTTGCTTAAATTAGGAGAAACATATGTTTACAGCAGACGCCATGATCGACACCATTCAAAATGGTAAAAAACAATTCGTTAAGACTTTTGTCACCAACAGCACCATTGCTGAGTCAATGAATCAATTCATTGACACACAAGCTGATTATACCAAAAAGGCTTTCAAAGCCTCTACAGATGCATCCACTACCATCATGCAGGAATCAATCAAATTGGCTCAAGCAGGTTCCAAATTTGACTATACTAAGTTTGGCGAAGGTATCATGAAAGCATATCAGAACACGCAGAAAAATACCTAAACTGATTGCGTAAAAGCAGTTGACCACTAATCCGGGGTGTGCTATAATACAGCATATACCGGATTTTTTACGGAGATACGAATGCGTACCTTGAGCTTTCAAATTGAACTACCTCGACAGCGCCGTCGTGCTGTGGAACTGTACTCTCGTGACACTCCATTTCGTCATCGTGCAGAGCAGAGTCGGGTGCAGTATCGTCGTCGTGCTAAACATGTGAAAAAAGGGTCTGAAGAATGAACGAACGAATTTATCTATCTCGGCGCAATCTATTGACCTTGCTGAGCAAGCTGGATCGATTTGAGCAAGGGCAAGAAACTCAATGTGCTATTGTAAAATACGCAAACCCATTGGACCCATATTGCAATACTATAGATGAAGTTATGGTGATTGCAGTACCTGATGAAAAATTTTACACCCAACGATCACCAGGGGTGATGCATCCTTTGGACGAACCAAAATGAACGAACGAATTCGAGAACTTATTGAAGAATGTACTGATCGTCACTTTTCTGAATGCGTTGGCGGGTTTGAAACTTTTGACAAAGAAAAATTCGCCGAGTTGATTGTTCGGGAAACCATGCAGGTTGTGGCCAACAATCTACCGCAAAACACTTACCTTGATGTTGCTGATGCAGTGATAGAACACTTCAAGGAGTAAAGTATGATTGTTGAATTATTTTGGTTTGTGGTTGGTGTTTATGGTCTTGTAAAATTCTTTCAATACTTAGACACACAGTCAAAAGATGAACACCCTCAGGATTATATGTAATGAACGAACGAATTCGAGAACTTGCTGAACAGGCTACATCGATTGTAGAAATGGTAGGTCCACAAGGTTATGCCAGCAGTTATGCCAAATTTGATAGAGAAAAGTTTGCCGAGTTGATTGTGCGGGAATGTAGTGTAGCACTAAGTCCTATGTTGCGTGATATGGTTAGCCGTGGTCAAGCATACAATTTGATTAGAGAACATTTCGGAGTCGAATAATGAAAAAAATTGAATTAGATGCAGAAGTTGCTGACGGTATTACACTGTGCAATCTCAAAGACTGCCGTGCGTATCTTAAAAAAGAACTAGCACAATGGAAAAAGAATCCCAGGTCTGATACTAATCCCGACGGCTATTGGCTACATCCTGAAGATGTGGTCGGCAATACTCAAACTATTGCAGCCTTGGATGTGGTCATTAAATATTTTGGAGGTTAATATGAGCAAACGTGAAAACATTGAAATTGAAATTGAAGAAGAACTGTTGTATCAGCTAATGCTGCGGGCACATGAACAAGATATTACTTTGAATCAGTTGATTGAAAATATTCTACGTGAATATCTTGATCAGCTTACTATCAAATAAGTATGTGATATGGCAACAACGGCAACAACGGATACCAGCACTTGGACGCACTCACAACACTTGCATGCCGCTGGCATATTTGTGTTGATGGGGCCAATTGACACTGATACTGTAAAGCCAGCGATTGAATGGATACTGCATGAAAACTTTGTAAGAACCCAGAGACGTAAAGAACTAGTTTTAAGTATTTGCAGTGAAGGCGGTGACATGAGCTCAGCCTTTGCACTGATCGACGTCATGCGTAGTTCCAAGTTGAGTATAAAAACAGTAGGATTGGGACAGATTGCATCAGCTGGATTGTTGATATTTCTAGCAGGAACACCGGGACGACGCACACTCACACCTAACACCAGTATCTTAAGTCATCAGTTCAGTTGGGGCAGTGACGGCAAAGCACACGAATTGTTTGCAACCATACGTGAATTTGAGCTCACGCAAAAACGCATGATTCAGCACTACAAAGATTGTACAGGGCTAACTGACGCAGTGATTAAATCCAAACTATTGCCGCCACACGATGTTTGGCTAGATGCCCATGATGCATTGAAACTAAACATCTGCGATTCAATATCTGAATTTCAACGTTAACGAAGTTCGCGACCCAGGGTGGCACGATCCATTCTGGGTTCGCGACTGGTTCTGGCTGCTTTTGCTCCAGGACCGGCCAATCTGGGTTTCTCAGCTTCGGCATCTAGATCAGCTGCACTGGTAGCAGCAGGTGGTTGATCATCTAGACTGTCCACAGCATCTATTGGATTAACATCTTTCTCTGTGGCACCGTTCTTGAGAATGGTAAAAGTAAAGTTACCTTTGCCGCCTGTGCTAAAATAAACTTTGCTGGCATCCAACAATACACCATTCACTGTGTCGCTAGGGTATTTTGCTTCCGACTTGCTGATGGTGATAGTTTGGTCAGTGTGAGAAGTATAAGTGTACATCTGCACCAAGGCTGCATTGTTTAGGATCTCCGAAGCAGCTTTACCAAAGTTAGTATTTTTGTTCACGTAGTTGGCCACATTGTAAGCAATACTGGCGGTCATATGCTCCAGGGGAATCACACGTTTGGGATCTTTGCTTTTGCGTCGACTGTACAGTTCTTCCAAGTGAGGACTCAGGATGCCTGTACCAACGATATCGTCAGTTGGTCCAAGTTTCTTAAGTTGTGGAATTTGTGCAGCTTCTTCAGGAGTAATGATGCCATATTTTACACCCAGAGTCAGCGGTGCACCAAAGTGACCGTCCTGCTGGATGATGTTTAACAGTTCTATGGCATCTTTGTGTGTGGTCAATAGTTTTTGACCCTTGGGCGTGACTGATAGTTCATTTACAGATTTCAACAAGTTTGTGACCGACGCCGAAGCGCCGTCTTTGCCCTTGCTACTGAGTTTGATTTGTTTACCTTCAGGATTGACCAACAAGCTGTCGTATAATCCGCCAATGGTATTGCTGTTGAAGCTGATGGTACATTCACTGTAACCACCTTCACCAAAGAATATATCAGCAGCTTCTTCAGCATTGCCGCCTACTCGTTTGCCTGTTACTAGAGCAATAGGTTGTAGCACTTCAGCAAAGTAATCACGGAAAGCATCGGGATTCATATTGCCACGCGGCACTGTACATGGAATATCTGAGTTGATAAAGATCTCAAGTGCATTAGCTTCATCGCTATCAGCACCAAAATGTTGTTGAACTTGTGACAGTATAGAGTCGGGAGTATTGTCCTGAAACTGTGTCAACCATTCGCTGGGTTTGAGTCCAGAGTTTTCTTTTTGTCCTGCGCGGCTTTGATATTTAAAACCACCAGGAATGTCGTCGTGTGCAAATTTGTTTTGTGTACGATTTGCACTAGTTGCACCAGCCCATCGGCCTAGGTAGTAAGGAGTACCATCTTCACCAGCGAAAGTAGCAATACTGAATGCACCTGCACTTTTGGTTGGTTGATTGACCCAATGTATTTGAGTAGCTGGAACTTGTTTATCTGCCAACATGGCATCTACACCGGCTTGCAATTCGTCAGGAGTGTTGAATCGTCCCGAGGTAGGATAAAATTCTAAGTTTTGGAAGGTAATAATGTCACCTACAGAATTTTTGAATTTTTCGCCAGGTTTACGATTGGCCAGGCCCACACCTTCGGCAAGTGGTAATACTAATCTGTCTAATCGGTCTAGTAAATATCTCATGTGGTATTTAGTGGAACATAAGTATTAAGATGACAAAACCCATATCAGTGGAATTCATTGGTGATTGGTGGACCAATCCAGTGCAATTTCAACAGCAATTGAATCAACATCCGCAAGGAGAACCTTTGGTATTAGACCTGCATAGCGAAGGTCCTAGCTTGGAATTGTTTGGTGTTACCGCAGTAGTAAATGATTGGCTCAAAAATAGGCAACAATCACCGTACACTGTACAGATACTGAGATGGTGCAATCCTGTTGAATTTGTGCCATATCAGCGTGTTAGATGCAGCAAGATAAGTCATTTTTTTACCATGGTGCGTGAGTATTGGCAACACACCGAACCTACACTAGAACAACAATTACAATATCAACAACCATTTGGTATATTCATTGGGCGGTTGACCATGAGTCGTGCTGCAATACTTTATAATTTAATGCGGGCTGGCACAGGTTCTATTAGCGGACAAATTTTTGCCAGCCTTATGCAAGAATTTCCATGGAGAGTCCCAGATCAGCATCAGCATAATCTTGAGATCATATCTAGCTGGTTCCCGTTGCATAAACAAGTGGACTTGTTTGATTGGTTTAACGGAAATCATATAACCAGTGTTGACTCTAAATCAGTAAGAGATCAATTTAGCAATCCAATGGGCTGGGTAGATACCAATACCAGTCTGTTACAATATTACAATCGGTTTGCTGTTGAGATTGTATGTGAAACTTTTACGCAAGGCAATACTTTTTTTCCCACAGAAAAAACCATCCGTCCACTCATGGCTGCTAAACCCATCCTGGTGTACGGGCCACAATATTATCTTGCAAGATTACGCAGTTTAGGATTCCGTACCTACAGTGAAATTTGGGACGAAAGTTATGACCTATATCAAGGTCCAGCACGTTGGGAACTCATGCGTAAAAGCATGAATAGACTATTAGAATGCAGCCGTAGTGACCAACTTGAAGTTTTAACACAGGCCCACAAAATTGCCATGCACAATAGACAACATCTTTCAAAAATTTGCAATCATCAAATTAATTTAACAACACATGATTATACAAAAATTTGACAATGGGTGGGGTAATCATTTGCCTCTTAAACAATTTGAACAAAGTATAGTTGATAGTTTGTTACAACATATTGCAATAGACTTGAGTCAAACTGTGGTTATAAACTCAGTGTGGTACACCAATGAGTATCATCAGCAAGTGTTGGCTTGGCTGAAATCTAATCCAGTAGATAGAATTATACTGGTAGCTATGCTGGATCAAGCTATACCACAACAATCATGGTACAATGAGTTTGACTGTGAGATTTTAACAGTGGGGTACTATCCAGGCAAACATGCTGTGGATTTCTGTGCATTGTTTGTAGAACATTATTTAAATCCACCTGCCCAAGACATATTACTAGACGCAACTCAAATCAACACAGCCTATATGTGTTTGAATCGCAAACCACATTTGCACAGGCGCAAACTGTACAAACAGTTGGAATCAATGGATATTGTCAAACATGGAATAGTAAGCATGGGAGGAGTCAACGGTCAAGCAGAGATTCTACTTGATACTGATCGAGAACCAGATACGTTAGCACCTAACCCAGGACGAGAACACTACGGGCCGCCCAATGACATTGCGAGTCTGGGACATATTAAAAATTGGCAACGGCATTTGGTCAACATTGTTACCGAAACTATATACGACATAAATCGTTCAGGATTTGTGAGTGAAAAGATTTACAAACCCATAGTAGGATGTAGACCATTCTTGGTATACGATCCTGATGGTGGTACTCAATGGTTACAAGACCGTGGATTTGAATCTTACATTCAAGATTTCACAGACATCACACAGTTGGATTTAACAAATCCGGATAACATTGCAAACTTTTTAGCAGTGTTATGTGAGCAAACTCCTAAATATTGGCAAGCCAAATATCTTGCTTTGCAGGAAAAAATCCTATACAATAAACATCACTTCACTGATTATGTACAAGGTCAGTGGATAAAAATCAAACAAGGAATACCATGTCAAGTCTAGTACCCATAGTTCTCGAGCAAACCTCCAAAGGCGAACGCAGTTATGATATCTACAGTCGACTGTTACGTGATCGTGTGGTCATGCTGGACGGCGAAGTCAACGGACACAGTTCCAGCTTGATCTGTGCCCAGTTGTTATTTCTTGAAGCAGACAATCCAGACAAAGAAATCAGCTTGTATATCAATTCACCAGGCGGAAGTGTAACCGCAGGCATGGCCATCTATGACACCATGCAGTTTATCAAACCTGATGTTGCAACTATTGTGATGGGGCAAGGAGCAAGTATGGGATCATTGCTGGCAACAGCTGGCGCACCAGGAAAACGGTATATCTTACCTAATGCACGTCATATGATTCATCAGCCATTGGGAGGAGCCTCAGGGCAAGCCACTGATGTAGAAATCCAGGCACGTGAATTGCTACGTTGGAAAAAAGTATTAACTGATATCTATGTCAAGCATACTGGAAAATCTTATGCTGAGCTAGAGTCAGACATGGAACGTGACTTCTTTATGACAGCTGATCAAGCTGTGGCATACGGATTAGCTGATAAAATTCTAGCCAATCGTGATCAATAAAAATATTTTTTGTAATACCCCGTGGTATGAGCTACACATCTATTGGGATGGTAGCTTGGGTATTTGTTGCCAGGAATCACACAAGTTATACAGTTCTGGCAATTACAACATTGCCACTATGACCATATCAGACTGGTTTAATAGTGAGCCGGTCAAGCAATTTAGACAGCAGGTGTTGGGAGATTATCCGGTTAGTGCATGCTCTACTTGTTATCGAGAAGAGCAAGTTGGTGGTAACAGCAGACGTATCAAGAGCAATCAAAAGAGTGCAATTTTTAAACAGAGCTTTGTCCAGAGCGTGGTACAAAGCCCAGGATTCAAACATTTCAATCAATCTGGCATTACTGATACTCATCCAATTGACATACATATAGACCTTGGTAACTTTTGCAATCTTGCTTGCAAAATGTGCGGTCCGAATGCATCAAGTAAAATTGCCAGTCAGCAGATAAAGTGGGGCATTGAATCTTCTAGGCCTTACCTTGGTACAGACTGGACTCAGGATGAACAAGTTTGGCACAGCTTTCTGCAACAACTTCTTGCAATCCCCAAACTAAACAACATACATTTCATGGGTGGCGAAACTTTGCTAACCAAACGATTTGAAGATTTTGTTGACTACATGATTGCGCATGATCGGCTGGATTTAAATTTAAGTTTTGTAACCAATGGCACAGTGTTTAATACTCAGTTGATAAACAAATTAAAATTGTTCAGGAGAGTAGGAATTGAAGTCAGCATAGAAACGGTAGACGAGCACAATGCTTATCAACGCCAAGGCACAGACACTCAACAGGTATTAAAAAATATTGACAATTATCAAGCATTTTGTAACAATCATAACATTACACTAACAGTGCGGCCTGCAATAAGTTTGTTAACCATTGGTTATTTTGTTGGACTATTGCAACATTGCTTGGAAAAAAATCTCATAGTCAAAAGTTTGTCAGTTACCCGCCCAGCATTTTTAAATGCAGTGTTGTTGCCAGATCATGTAAAAAAACAGTATGTCAATCAATATCAACACTTTCTAGATCAGTTGGCAGAAATAAAAGTGCCTGTTGATTACAATGCAAGTGATCTGAACAATCATGCATTGATTGTGAAAGAGCAGGCGCAGATGTGCATGAACATTTTGTCTACACCCCAACCTGAACAAGCAGATGCCTTGCTGGCACACATGGTAGATCATTGCCGTAAATGGGATTCACTATATGGCTACAATGCTAGATTATTGTACCCAGAACTTGAAGCAGTCTGGGATAAGCATGGCTATTGATTATCAGGTCATAATGAGTTTGAGATTGCGCCCGATAAATCGGCCAAGGGTGGTGATAACTGCGGGCGGTAAGAGTGTTGATCAAATGTTAACACATACTCAAGATTTTGAGTTTGATTTTATTGCAACTGATCAAACGGTAATAAAAGTGCATCATGTTGATAAATTGGATTCTGATCCCACCACAGCCGTAGAAATTGTGAGCGTGAGTTTTTTTGGCATCACTGATCCACGATTTGTGTGGGCCGGAGTGTATAGGCCAGATTACCCAGCACACTTAACTGGACCTAGCGAATTGCCCGGCCAACACTATCTAGGCTGGAATGGGATTTGGCAGTTAGAGTTTTCAGTGCCAGTGTTTACCTGGATGCACCAAAAACTCAACTTAGGTTGGTTATATCAATAGCACCAATTACAACTAAAGTTGTCAGCAAAATAACAAAAAGACAAATTTTCAGCTAAAAACTTCATTTTTGTTGTAAAAAACCACAACTTTTTTAGTTGACCAGAAACACAAGATCGGCTATAATATACACATGTTCAGCAAAAAGGAGTCTGTGATGGATATCAAAGCAATCAACACCGCAATCCTGCATGGTAATTTTACTAACGACCAATTGACCAGTATCATCGACGCTGTGAAATATGCTCGGGCTCAACTCACACAAAAAACCAAGCGTAGTCTCATGCTGGGTGCCACAGTTAAATTCACCAGCACCAAAAATGGTCTGACTTTTGTTGGCACCGTGGACAAGATTGCTATCAAGTTTGTCACCGTGCGTACACCGCAGGGCTTGTGGCGTGTGCCTGCTAACATGCTGTCTGTTGCTTAATTAATCATAAAGTAAAATATCATGATAAAAATTTCTGAGACCATTGGAACAATCGTTACTGTGATTGCAGGCCTGTTTTTGCTGTCCTTCCTGTTGAGTTGGCCTGTTTGGATGCTGTGGAACGGGTGCTTGGTTGGTGCCATCAATGGCGTCAACGAGATCACGTGGCTTCAGGCGTGGGGTCTACAGTTCCTGTTCAATCTGTTGGTTAACACTAGTATCTCTACTAAAGGCGGGAACTAAACATGAATCAGTCATTTCGACATTGGTTGGTTGAGTTATGGCGTGAAAACTGCGACGAGCTGGATGGATACGGCCAACCTCGCCATACTTTTAAAGAATACTTTGTTCGATACAAATGGTGGCTTAGACGTGAATATCAATATCAACGTAATGCCCGTAGACTCAGCTAAGGAATCAAAATGAAATGGTTTGCCGAAACAACCGACTACAAGGACTCTGTTCCCAACGGCATCTACTTGCTGGATGATAGCAAGACCAAGATGTATGCGTTCCGGCCCCGCGTCACAGACGACATCAAAACGTTTAAAAACTTTATCCGTATTGATACCCGTGGTCGCAAGTTTGTGGTGAATCCAGTGCAGTTTGCGACTGGTTTGAAAGAACCCGAAGGCCGTACCTGGACTGTAAAAGGTAGCAAAGGCGATGAGTACAAAGTCACAGAACTTGATGGCAGCTATAGTTGTACCTGCTCAGGATTTCGTTTCCGCGGTGATTGCAGACATATCAAGCAAGTATAAGAAAGCCCCTTGCGGGGCTTTCATTTTTATGTCCATCGAGCTTTGGCCTTGGCCCTTATTTTTTCTATTGTTTCAGGGGAATGTTTTTTACCTAACATAGAATTGGGCGTTGTTCGATTTTTGGCAATCTCTGATAACCGTTTTTTAGTTTCTTCTGTATGTAAATGTGGAGTTCTTTTTACTGATCTCATCTTTGCTTTGGTTTCTTCCGAATGTGTTTGGCCCTTAAACCCAACCATGCTGGCTTTTATTTTGGCCCTGGTTTCCATGCTCCGTTTAATACCCTTCACATTTGGGGGGAGCCCACCGCCTTCGGCAATGTTTAGCCCAACATTGCGTTTAGGCCGCAATGATTTTTCTATTTGTTTACAATAGAGTTTATCACCATAAAGAAAAACATCTACCGTTCTGTTGTCCAGAAAGTTGTGTTTTCTTCTGTGTTCTTTAAGTCTGCGAGTTAGGTCTTTAGTAATACCAACATAGCCTTGTGTTTCTATGCTGGTTTCTTGATCGCTATGGATCCAATAAATTAGATATTCCTGGTACATACACCCTCCTATTAGTTTGTGGAATATAGAAAGTGTGTGTGATGTGTGTGTATTTTATTTATCTAATCACTTATAAATGTAGTTGATGGTGTTGAGATTTTCGCGTAGTTCTCGAGCACCATTTTTGAGATGAAAACGCCGAGCCATTTCGGTTTTGGGACTCAAGGTCACATAGGTCTGTATGCCCGGAAATTCAGTCTCTATGCTCTTTTGAGCTTCTTGGATCAACACACGACCAGCACCGGCAGCATAACTCCAGATGGTATAAAATACCGCTGTGGTGGCACTCTCGACCATGTTGGCCATATCTTCCACAGCAGCAGGAACTGACTCTAGAAACTTTACACAAGTCACAGCAGCAGTTTCGTCACCATTCATCCAGACATAAATTCGACTGTTGTGATTCACACGGTCGCTGAGAGGAATTTCTGGACGTACAGGATCATCTTTTATCAAAGACAGTAGATATTCGTTGGGTTGTGTTATGGTGTGTAACATGGGTGCCTCCGGTTACATTGTTATTTATGTGCGCCGTTTATTTCTAAACATTTTGGCAAAATTGATTGCCAAAAATGTTGCATTGATATGACAGATCGCTTATACTAAGATCATGCTGTGGCAACAGCAACTTTACAGGAGATTAAAAACATGCGTATTAGCGAAAACACCAAAACTTTTAAACTGTTCACCGCCTTGCAAAATGGCGAAGCAGTGACCCCTGCTGCTGCTGAAAAGCGTTTTGGCATCAAGAACATGAGCGCCGAAGTTAGCCGCGTTCGTCAAGCCGGATTTGCAGTATATGCCAACAACCGTAAAGCTGGCAATGGTGTGCAAGTCACTGAGTACGTGATTGGCAAGCCCAGCCGCAAGTTGGTGGCTGCTGGTTACCGAGCAATGGCACTTGGTTTGGTCTAATCCTATTAACTAGGTTCCACACCAAAAACCCTGCTCAATGCAGGGTTTTTTCTTGCCCAATAACCACAGTTCATGTATAATACAATCATGAAGGAATTGATCAATGATTAAGAAAATTTTTCAAAAACTGGGTCGGCATCGTGTTATTCAAGATCGCGTAGACAACGAGCCTTATTTGGAACGCTACTATGTGTTTCTCAAAGATCGCAACTGGTTTCCATTTAATATCTTTGTGCATAAGTTCTTGAAATCAGATCCGGACGATGTACATGATCATCCATGGCCCTTTGCCACACTAATTTTGAAAGGTGGCTATTGGGAATGGCAACCACAGTTTGATAATCAAGGTCGCAAAATGGGTGAAATTGCTCGTTGGTGCGGTGCAGGCAGTTTCCGTATAGCCAAGGCCAATACCTATCACAGGATTGAACTGGATCCAGATATTCAATGCTGGACCTTGTTCATGCCAGGTATCAAACAACGTGATTGGGGATTCTTGGTCAAGAATAAATGGGTACAGTGGGAACAATATTTGACACAAAGGAAAGCAGCATGAAATGGTTTAAACGCATGATCGTTCGTTGGGCACAAGAAGATCAGTACTGTGACCAGCAAGAAAAATACGGGTTGTCCAGTCCTGACACATTTACCGCTGTTCGTAGTAACAGTGACAATATTGATAGCCATACAGGCTTGAACATCACTGTGATGCCAGCTATAGGTGGCAAGATTATAACATTTCGACACTACGATCGACGCAAGGATGACAATCAATTCCGTCACTATGTGATTCCAGATGATCTGGACTTTGAGCGTGAATTGGGCAAAATGATCACACTAGAATCAATTCGTCAGGGGTAATTACTGTATGTTAGACTTTTTACTTCCAGTTGTGATAAGCATACTTGTTGGATGGGTAATAGTTTCTTTGTTTCAAGCTGTACGAGTAAACCCAGCAGTTGAGATCACGCCCGAAGCACAAGATATATTGACAAGAGTGGCCAACAAAACTTTGGTTATTTTAGAAGTTGAACCTGTAAATGACCAATTTCTGTGTTATAATTACTTTACAAAAGAATTTGTGTGTACCGGACGAAATATTGAAGAAATCCGAGATCGATTCGAACAACGGTATCCAGACAAAGAAGCAGCAGTGGCCAAAGGTGACCCTGCTGCATTAAGCATATTGAAACAGCAATTGAAAGTATTACATGAAAATAGCACTAGCATCTGATGTACACTTGGAATTTGGACCACTTGAACTGCACAACACCGAAGGTGCCGATGTATTGATTCTCAGCGGCGATATCTGTGTGGCACGTGATCTAGCTGATCGTGACGTTCACAATCTCCTGGGCGAACATACCAAGAGCCATAAGTATCACGAATTTTTTGAAAACTGTGCAGCACAGTTCAAGCACGTGATTTACATCGTGGGCAACCATGAACATTATCATGGTGACTACGGTACCACAATATCCCACCTTCGTGAAAAACTGGCCTACTTGAAGAACCTTCATGTGCTGGAAAAAGAAACCATCACACTGGGTGATGTGACCTTTGTGTGCGGTACACTGTGGACTGATATGAATCAAGAAGATCCACATACTTTGTATAGTATTCGTAAAATGATGAATGATTACCGTTGCATCAAAAATAGTCTTAGAATGATCACATTCAAAGGTTACCAGCCTAATCCAAAGTTTCCTGATGATCCCGATCGAGAGATTGTGACATTTCACGAACGGCCGGCTACGTTCACACCAGAGGATTCTGTGGAAGATCACAAAGCCATGCTCACAGTTATTCGTGCAGCAGTGGCAGAGAATCCCGCAGGGAAGTTTGTAGTGGTAGGACATCATTCTCCTAGCAAGCTCAGTACCAAACCACAGTACCAGGATGATGTCATGATGAATGGCGCATATAGTTCGGACTTGAGTGAGTTGATGTTGAATCATCCGCAGATCAAGTTATGGACACATGGACATACCCATCATAACTTTGATTACATGATTGGTTCATGTCGTGTGGTATGTAACCCACGTGGATACATTGGTTACGAACACCAGGCTGACGTTTGGACTTTGCAAACGTTTGAGGTATAATATGAATGATTACAAACTGGTATCATACACAGTGCGTTGGTCACAACCGTATCCAGTGGAGGCAACTATTTGTAAACTACAAGAACAGCTGGAAGAATCTCTAATAGAGCACAGTGACTTCAGTGAAGCTAAACAGGTGCTTGATCGTATCAGGAGCAAATGATGACTACAGAAAATTGCAAAATTTGGACAGTTACATTGGAACAAGCCGAAGACGGCAGTGGTGATCTTGTGTTGCCATTTCCCAAAGACATGTTGGATGAAGCAGGATGGAACACCGGCGACAATCTAAAATGGATTGACCGTAACGATGGCACTTGGGAAATTCAAAAGGTTGAAAAATGAAAGTATATCTATCTGGTTATCGTGACCATTGGCTGAGTCCGTATACCATACTAGAAAAAGTGTTTTTCTGGCGTGAGATTGAGTACGACGAGCCTGTGATTGAACGGTGGAAGAATCGACTGAATCCACTGTGTGTGGCTGCACAACGGTTCTTGGATTTTGTGCATCCCAAGATTGAGTATGTGAAGATTGATCGCTATGACACTTGGAGCATGGATTATACCCTGGCCCACATCATCCTGCCCATGCTGAAACAACTGAAAGAAAAACAACACGGCGCTGGCTTTGTAGATGATTCAGATCTGCCCGAAGGCCTTGGCCTACGCAGCACCGAAGCAGCCCCCAAAGAAAATGAGTATGACACTGACAGCAACCACTTTGCTCGTTGGGAGTGGGTCATAAACGAAATGATCTTTGCATTTGAGTGCAAAGTTGACAACTCCTGGGAAGATGCTTTCCGTGAAGGCGAAATTGATATGCTGTGGGTTCCAGTTGATGTGCATGGTAACGAAGTGCCCAAAGGTGAACATAAGTTTTTTCAAATGAAAGATGGTCCTAACAACACATACAAATGTGATTATGATGGAATGAAAGTAGTTGAAAATAGAATCCAAAATGGATTTCGTTTGTTCGGCCGATATTATCAAAATCTTTGGGATTGATATGACATTTGTGTTTGATACTAGTACAGAAGTTAACCTGCCAGATCCGTATACCAGCAGTCCTAAACTAAAGTTTCAAGACGATCCAGTGGTGCTGAGTTGTGCCAGTTGGCGCATTGGCAATGCTGGAGACGGACTATGGACAGATCTTGAAGAAATCACAGAGGTCACTGAAGAAGACCGTGTGTGTGGTGCTGCTGTGAGAAAACACTTTTTGGATCAGTTGGTCATGGCAAAACTACGTGATCAAAAAGTGTCTGACTGGCGAGCCAAGTTGGGTGCATTTCTTGTGGGCAATCACGAGCTGACCAAAGCCGAAGTTGGTATGCTGTATCGTTTGCCATACTTTTATCATGAAGACCAAGCTGTGGCCAACGTGATGAAATTGACAAAACCAGTACCAGCACGCCTGAGGACACAATCTCCTGGACCACTTGTTTGGAACTTGCATAGCGTAGAACGTGTAGTGCAATATCGACGGGCACACGATACTACTCAATTTTGGTTTCGTGACTGTCAGGACTGCCCGGTTATGGTTGCAGTTGGGCATACAAATAGTTTGTACGGAGTCATGGATAGTTTATTTGATAGTGGCAGTATATCAGTTGCTGGACGTAATGCAAGCTGGAAACCATTCTATGGTGAGCAAGACCAGTATTATGTTTTGTTAAAAACTTTTAGATTGAGCAAGAATGTTTAAAAATATGGTAGACCAACTGAGTGCTCGTTTCAATGCTAGAGATCTCAAGATTTCAGAATCTGACTTTGAACACTGGCAAAAGCTCTATACCTGGGATGCGTTAAAGGGCATCGAGTATGGTCTAAGTTTTTGCCAGTATTTTGAGATATACGATGCTGTGTTGCAGCTATTTGACATGCATACACCTGAACTAGAACAATACATACGAGCATCGTATGTGGTATGAAATTGTGTTTGAGAATACCAGTGCTGCTCGTGGTATAGAAATATGTTACCAATTGAGAAATGATGGTCTTGTGCAAGGCCAGGACTTTTGTTGGAAATATATTCCAAATCCCAAATCTGTGGTGCTGATGTTTCAGGACCAAACAATGACCACCTTCTATGGTCTAAAGTGTCAGAGATAGAAGACGAGTACATATATAATAATACATGCAAATTTTAGATCATTATGCTGTACGCGACAAGGAAAGTTTTCGACATTCGCATGAACTTGGAAAGAAAACAGGCATTCTGGACCAGATGATCGAATGGTGCAAAGATGAACTGGTGCATGATTGGCGATGGCAACTGGTAGAGATGAGCAATTATCAACAGCCAGGTAGATATGTTTTTTATTTCGACAGTGAGCGAGATTATTTTGCATTTTTACTGAGGTGGCAATGAGCACAGAACAAGACAAAATCAAAAAAAACAAGCGCATTCAAAAAGATGAGAATGCTGTGAAAAAGCAAACCAAGATCGCCAAAACTTTTAGAGTTCCAGTTACAGAACCTCACAAGTTTGTGAAACACCATGCATTGGATTGTGGCAATCCCAAATGTTTGCTTTGCTCGGGAGAAAAAGTTTTAGGTATAAAATCAATCAAAGAAAGACGATTGGAACAAGACCTAGATAATGTTTCAGATCGACGCAGTAACGGATTAATCAACAACGAAGAAAAGTAACAACCATGCTTATAAAAATTGACAACCTTACCCGATCACAATATGCCATGTTGGATAAGATTTGGAGTTGTTCCACACGTGATGAATTTCTCTCCTGGTATGAAAATCTCAATGAACAAGACCAAGTTCAAGCCAGTACGTTGATGTGTCTACTGGAATATGAGACTATAGAGCTTGACATCAAGAATTTCAATCAAGCCAAACAAGTGCTAAAGCAATTTCAATTATGATTCAAGACGATCAAGAACCGCGCCCACGAACGTTTGTTGTGATGTGGGATTGCAACGGACTAGAAGCTGTGGCCGAAGTTTACGATCCTGCTCTCAAAGCCTGGGCTATATTGGGCAACAAACCTGTGCCTAAAGAGAATTTCAACATCGAGCACTGGAAACTTCGCGCAAGGTTTAATCCACAACGGCATTATGAAATCTATGCCATCGGTGTGGATGGTAGTATAGACCGAGAAGATCTTGTGGAAATGTTCACTCAACATCCGCAATCGGCAGCTGATTTGATTCGAGCCAGGGGCGAGCAGTTGTACAGTGATCGCAGATCTGCCAACGAAAAAATAGCAATTATTTAGAGGTTGACCAGTATCGCAGGTGCTGCTATACTACACACTTAATTAACTAATCCGGTATTGTTCCGGTAAGAAAGGTAACTCAAATGGCAGCTAAACGCCTCACACGTAAACTCACGGATGTTATTGCCGAGGTTGAAACTCAACTCAAAGCACACTACGGAGTAACACAAAAAGACATTGACGCATGGAAAACCCGTGCTCGTGCAATGTCACATAAATTTCCAGTAAGCACAATGATCTTGATTGAGGATCTCTGGATCGACTATGAGGTGCAACGTGATGTTATTCACAAGCACATCATTAACATCATGCGCAAATGGGATCCTCGTATCTGTTCGCCAGGTTCTGCCTGTCGCCTGAATGGATTGCCCAAGACCTATTTGTATGATGCCCAGCATCGTACTATTGCAGCTGGTATTCTGGGATTTACAGAAATTCCTTGTGCTGTGGTTGAAACTGACGACCCAAACTTTGCCAGCTATGCATTTGAAATGCTCAATGATACTGGCGTCAAGCGACTGAATCCTGGCGACCTTCATCGTAATGCCCTAGTGCGTTACAAAAATGGAAGCCGTGATATCAAAGTGGTACGAGCTCGCACTATGCAAGATCAATTTGATGCTGTGGGTATTGACTTGCAAGACAAAGGATCACGTGCCAGCGACAACCTGCGCGGCGACAACGATCATTTCTTCAGTCACTTTAAGTATGCACAAAAAGGCATTGAAGTTGATGACAGCGGAAAGGTGTTGTTTAATATTCTAACTGCAATCAAAGATGTATTCCCTATGCAAGAAGAAATTGATCAGGGTGTGTACATTGGATTGTACGAGCTGCATCGCATCAATGCAGTTGTTACACCGTTGCCTGCCGGTTGGATGCAAGACGTTCTTAAATTAGTCAAGAATACCTTTAAAAGTTCCAACTTGATTCACGCCAAGGCCAAAGTGCAATGGGAACATGTAAATCCAGGTAGTACCTGGAGTGCCCCAAGTGCAATGAGCAACTTCCTGCGTGAACTGTACATGCGGAACGGTGGCACATTGAATCTGCCATATCACGGCGAAGGAGCCAAGATGGGTATTGAAGAAGGCAATGTTGCTGAAGGATTGTTCCCCAAGGAGATGTAAAATGAGTTATCGAATATTAAAAACTACTCCGTATCCAGTTTACGAAATTGAATTGGCTTCACTTTCTCAGGCATCAGATATTTCTTCAATCATGAAGGCTTTAGATGTAATCTACTATGTATACACATTTGAATATCAAGAAATGATAGTCAAACATGGGATTAGTGTAGATAAGAACTCAAACTCAGGTGATCGTACATATCGACAAGCTGGACATTTACTTGGGTGGAAATATCGATTGTCTGGGCCAAATGGCAGTGATATGCGTACCATTGACGAATATTTTTTTCAGAAAACTGGAAAGAATCTAAATCGTGTTGGAATGAAACTTACGGTTTATGATTTAACCAAGGTGCCAAGCCCTAGTATTCATGATCCTGTTCTACACGTAAAACAACTTGAAAGACAATTAATTAAAGAACATCTGGAATTGCATGGCCACATCCCAATTGGCAACATCAAGGATGAATCTTACATTGATAAAAAAAGTTACATAGCAACATCAACTTGGAACACATTGTTTGAATAATCATGCTTAAAGAATCTCTTGAAAAATTCACAGCACCAGTGTATAGTAAGACCAAACGCACTGCGGAAACTTACAAAACAGTAGCAACACGCTGTAACACACAACTGGCTCGATTCATCGACGAATATCGTGCTGTGGAAAATGATCAACAACTGTTGCGAGAAATCCGTACTGATATTGATGAACAAATTCGTCGTTATCACGAGTATTGTATCAAACAACGTGACAACATGGCTGCACATTATCACGAACAAGGTGCTGATACAGAAACAGACTTTGAACATTTAATTCCGCTAAAACGTATTCGAGATTTGTTGCTGGCAGGGGCAATCACAGTTGAACAGGCACTGAATGCCCCTACAGTAAAGTTGAGCCGTGCAAAACATGTCCAACTCAAAGATGCAGGGTGGGCCAGTGCCACTCCGGACATGTGGTTGCCATTCCGACGTTACAGTCAGGTATTTGAGGCCACATTTGAAACCCATGACGGAGTTTCAGTTGATCCAAACACTTGGACACTGGAACGCCACTTTGACTATTTTAAACACTTGATTATCGACTGATGTTTTATTTTGCATATGGCATGAACACAAACACCGCCCAGATGGCTCATCGTTGTCCTGGTGCCATCAGCATGGGTGCAGCCACCCTGCTGGATCATGAGTTTAGATTTGCGCGACATGCTGATGTAGTGCCAGCTGACTCTTCAGTTGATGGTGTGCTGTGGCTGATTGATACGGATCATTTGAAATCGTTGGATCAGCTGGAAGGATATCCGTATTATTACGGCCGTGACATATTGCCTGTGCAATATCAAGGCAATATTGTGATGGCAGAATGTTACCGTATGCAGCCCGATAATCCTGATGGTTATCCCAGTCAAGAATACTTGAATATGCTATCAGAAGGGTATAAGGAACACGGTGTGCCCTGGGATCAAATTGAAGCTGCACTAGATAATGTTGCAAAAAAACAACAAGATTTCGTTGCAAAAATACCACAAAAATCTAGTTCTTTTTTGAAAAAATATGATGTAAAACGGTAGACCAGAATTGCTAGATTGGCTACAATACACACATAGACACTAAGGAGCACATTGTGGGAAAAGTATTGCATTTTAGACCCGTTTGTATCAATCTAGGCTGTGGCAGTTTTTGCGTTCCCATGCGTGGCAAAGTGGGTAAAGAAGGCGTGCGGTACCGAGTGTTCTGCGGCACTTGCCACAAGAACAGCTACATGGACTATCCCTTGGCGCCAGGTGTCACGCGATTTAAGAAGAATCGTTGCAGCAACACCAAGAGCCGATTGGGGTTCCCCTGTGTGATAAATTGGGCTCTGGTAAAGAGCACCGGCTTTAAACTCAGCACAGAAGTAGATCACAAGAACGGCAACAACACAGACAACCGCACTGCGAATCTACAAGAGTTATGCAGTGTATGCCACAAGGAAAAAGGCAAGCGCTCGGGCGACCACGACAGCTGGAGACACTACAGAGCGGCGTGACAAGGGTGCCGACGGGCGCTATAGACACCCATGGCAACAAAGGAGATCGATATGAAGCAGAACTGGATAATGTTGCAAAAAAACAACAAAATTTTGTTGCAAAAATCCCACAAAAATCTAGTTCTTTTTTGTAAAAATATGGTGTAAAACGGTAGACCGGAATTGCTAGATCGGCTATAATATACACATAGACAGCAACAAAGGAGCTAGAATGTTTTACATTGTCGCAAAAGGTACCGGGCACATTGTTACAGACGGTCCCCACAGAACCCGTGCATACAAGACTTTTGGTGCCGCTCGCGCCACTCGTACTCGTCTTTGCAATAAAGCAGGTTGGAGCATTGACGAGCTGGACATTGTTGATACCAAAACTTATCAACCGCGCATGGTCACTCGCAAGAATCTCATGAGCAAGCAAGATCACACCGTGTACATTTACAAAACAGATCGTCGCACCAAGAGTGGTGAGCGATTGGTTTCGACTACTGTATGGCGCAATCGCGATGAAGCTGAAATGAAGCGTGAAGTCCGTGAACTGCAATATGAACTTTGGCCTGTGAGCAAAGGCTTCCGCATTGAGTTCTTTCCCACAATGAAAACAGTTAAAAACCTGATGACTGGCCAGGACATTGAAATTGACCGTGACACTCCCTGGTCGTGCAACCCTGCGTCAGAATCTTATTGGTCGATGTAATACTTGAGTATTACAAATTTCGGTTGCCCGATAATTCCCAATTTGCTATAATATACACATAGACAGCAACAAACAGGAGCTCCAAATGAACATGAAGCGTTTTAGGACCAGCCAAAAATTCCGCGTGATTGTTGGTGATGCATGTTTCTATGCCACCGCTAAACAGATTCGCAACGGTGTCGGTGACTTTGTGAACTGTAATGCCGCTACTCAAAAGGCTCTGAATGCACTCGAAGCATACCGTTCAGGTGACGGTGTTGAGATGTGTTCCACAGGCCTTGGCGGCACTTGGGAAGGTCTGCAAGTTCAACTCAACATGGCCTAAAAGTAATACTTTTTAGTACTACTTTTTGTGTAGCAAAAACGGTTGACCAGAATTTCTCAATTTGCTATAATATACACATAGACAGCAACAAACAGGAGTGAAAGATGGCATACGTATCCCAGGACATGAAAGCAAAACTGGCCCCTACTATCAAGGCAATTTGCAAAAAGTACGGCATCAAGGCAAGTATTGCAGTTCGCAATCACTCAACACTGGTGCTGAATGTGCGTCAAGGCAGCATTGACTTTGTTGAAAACTACATCCAAACCGATGCTGCCAAGAACTACGGTAACAAGATGAGCGAGGACCAAGTGGCTTACATCCGCAAGAATCGTAGCCTGGACGTGAACACTTATTGGATCCATGAACACTACAGCGGCAAGGCCCGAGCGTTTCTTACCGAGATGAAGGCTGCTATGGAAGGTCCGGACTTCTTCAACAAAGACGACGCCCAAACTGATTACTTTCATCGCTCACACTACATTGACATCAACATTGGCACATGGGACAAGCCCTATGCCTTGGAGGCCTAAAATGAAAATGTATTCCGTTGCTTGGACACAATCTTATTCAACTTGGCCAGTAGAAGACCTGTCTGCGGCTCGTGAAGTGTTGGCAAGGATCATGGCAAAATGAACGAACGAATTAAAGAACTGGAGAAGTTAGCAACACCTCGTTGTTATGATGAAACTGGTTGTTATATTGGTAACAAGTTTGATGTTGAAAAGTTCGCCGAGTTGATTGTTCAGGAATGTGTAAGTTGGATTGATGGCTCGCCTGCCACCGAAGAAGGCACACTAATTTTATCTAAAAGTTTTATTATTGCCAATCTAAAACAACATTTTGGAGTTGAAGAATGATTGATTATTCGGAAGCCCTGAGAGAAATGCACAAGGGTAATGTTGTCAAGTATGTGGGCACCGTCAATGGCAATGTCATGAGTGATCGTGGTGCCAGTTTCTGTATGTGTCGTGGTTGTATCTTTTTGTTTGACGATGGAGCAATCAAATGGAACAAACTGGGCTATATGGTTTATGACCCAGATTTTAGATATGAACTCACAGGTGCTACAGTTGATCCCAGAGCGTGGAAACCAGAGAAGAACAAAGACCGTAAAGATATCAAGAGCCGGTTGGGTTATAGTAGAATAGGATTGGGGAATGTATGAGCAATCTTTGGTTTAATATTAGATTTGGAACACGACACTTTCAGTGGTCAAGAGACTGGGAAATCACATTCCGTGTGAATCCATATTTCATTGAGAATCCTCCTACCAAGTGGTTCGAAGTTTATTGTTTATTTGGAAAGCAAGTAGGACTATGAATAAAATACCTATGTTAGAACGGTTTGCCGCACAAAGTCTTGTGGAATACGATGGAGAACTCGTCTTCAGTAAGGAAAAGTTCGCCGAGTTGATTGTGCGGGAATGTATTGACAAGATTGAAACATATCGTATTCCAGTTGGCAATAGTGCCGCAGGTGAAATGGCCTGCGAATGGACTTATGATGCGTTGAAAGAGATTAGGGACGAGATTAAAGAACATTTCGGAGTTGAATGATGAACGAACGAATTCGAGAACTGATGCAGCAGGCCGGAACAGATACCAGCGGTAAATGGATGGGTGTTGATCACGCTGAAAAATTTGCCGAGTTGATTGTGCGGGAATGTTGCATAGCATTGAATCCCATGTTGCGTGACATGATTAGTCGCGGGCAGGGTGTAGAGTTAATTAAACTGCATTTTGGAATGAATCCCAAAGAAATTACAACTGCTATGCTTGACGCCGCAATTACTCAATGCGAACAAGAATTAGCAAAAAAGAAATCTGGAGTTGAAGAATGAAAAAAGGCAAAAACAAATCCACGGAATCCGTGACTATAGTTCCAACAACTCAAGTAGATCGTTTTGATCTGGAACAGCAAATCCTGCAATGTTGGAGCATGGTAGATGATGTCAAGCTGTTTGCTGATCAAGGAGCACTGGGCAATGAGTTTACTGCTCTGGCCACGGTGTATCATCGCAAATTTGAAACACTGTTTGACACATTCGAAAGCATGCTGCAAACAGGCCAAATCACCAATACTGGTTCCAAGTGAATCATCCCCAATCTAATGTAACAAAAAGATTGACATTGACCAATCTCTGTGTTATACTTAGGTCAGCTGTGCGGAACAGCATTTAAATCAACTCAAAAGGCAACTTAAATCATGACTGAAAAAACTTTTACCGTAGCAGGAACTGCAACCAATGCCGATGGCACTGTTAAGGTCCGCTTTGCAAACGACTTGGTAGCACGTATCAAGATTCTCAACAAAAACAACTGCACCGATATCAACTTGGTTGAACTGCCCAGGGCAATGACCAAGCTGGAAGCTCTGCAACACTTGCAGAGTCTGGGTATCACAGCAGGCGACGCTGGCTTTGCTGTGGCTAATAAGATCTCTGAAAAGAGCAAAATCGCCAAGAAGGGCGAAATCAAAGTCAAGGCTGTGAAGACCGTGGCAGTGCCAACTTCTACTGAAACCACTCTCAATGGTGACAAGGTAGCGGTATAATCAACTGCAACTTCCGCACGCCAAAGGCCCGTACAGGGCCTTTCCTTTTGGATAAATATTTCATGAACACAAGTTCATGCTAATTCTGTGCAATACATAATACTATATCGCGGCCAGGAGCCGGATGCTAAATTCAAGTCCTGGATCAAAAACAATCCTAGAGGTCGTGCTCGCATACAAGACAATCGCTTGCACTTGCCTGACTATAGGGCGTTGGAACTATTCCAATTAAGTTGGTCTGGTGATTGGAAGCTCACGGTGATATGGGATTCATGGGAACGTCGCCATATTATAATAGAATAATATTGACTTCCGGTCAACAAGAGTATATACTATTGACATGGACACAACATCCAGTCATTAACAAAGGAACAAATATCATGACCAATCACGACCAAATCGTCGCCGCGTACCAAACTTATATTGCAGAGAATGAAAAATTCACAGCCAAAGGTGTAAAAGCCGCAGCAGCTCGCGCTCGCAAGGCCTTGCAGGAAATGAGCAAGGGCATCAAAGAACGCCGTAAAGAAATCACTGCCGAAAAAGAAGCATTGTCTGCCAAGGCATAATCATGAGTCACAAGTTATCATCATTGGATCTTGAAAACCTCCGCGACATTCGCGAGATCTGGAACTCTGTTGACATCCTAACACAAGACCAAGTCGATCAAACAATTCAAAATGCCAATGCATATCCATGGACTACTAGTAAAGTCACTGGATCAATGGATGTAGGGTATAGTGCTAGTGATATGCAAGTTACTGGTGCTACAGGATCACTCTCCTCTGGTACTGTAGGACTCTCCTCTGGTACTGTAGGACTCTCCTCTGGTACTGTAGGACCGTACATCTATACCACCAATGCCACTGGGGCAACCTCATGGAGTCCGGGTAATATTTCTTTAGCAAACATTGATCAAAGCGGCAAAATGAGTCTAAAGGGCCAAACCGCCGACATTGAGATCAATGGCAAAAGCATGAGTGCCTGGATGGACAAGATAGAACAAAGACTCAACATTCTCACACCTAATCCTGACATGGAAAAAGAATGGGATGATCTACGCCGACTTGGCGAACGATATAGAAAACTGGAAAAGAAATGCCAAGAGAAAAGTCAGATGTGGGAAGCACTCAAGAAAATGCAACCGCCAACACTATGACCCCAAAACAACGTATCAACACAATTGTCAAGTGGATTCGTGCATATGCCCGAAGTGCCAAAATTGACACATTAGTGATAGGAATCTCTGGCGGAATTGATTCTGCTGTGGTCAGTACCTTGTGTGCTATGACCGGACTAAATGTACATGCGGTGAGCATGCCCATTTGTCAAAGCAAGGCCACTCACAGTCTAAGCATGGCACATGGAGCCTGGCTGTTAGAGAAATTCCCCAACACTGTGCTGCACAAAAATATTGATCTTACTGCTGCATTTAAACAGTTTGAAAAAGCCACAGCAGATGGTGTATACAATGAACTGGCGTATGCCAACAGTAGAGCCAGATTGCGCATGATGACTTTGTATCAGATTGCACAAAGCATGAAGGGTATTGTGGTAGGTACAGGTAACCGTGTAGAGGATTTTGGAGTGGGATTCTTTACTAAATATGGTGACGGTGGAGTAGACCTCAGTCCCATTGGCGACTGTCTCAAAACACATGTATGGGACATGGGTCGCGAACTTGGCGTAGCACCGGAGATCATCGATGCTGCTCCTACTGATGGACTTTGGGCAGATGGTCGTACAGATGAAGATCAGATTGGCATGACTTACCCTGATCTAGAACGCATGATGGCCTTGGACTTCTTAAAACTTGTCAAGGCGGTGGACTCGGACATGCCCGGCAGTACCAAGCTGTCAGCAGACGATCGCAAAAAGCTAAAACGTTATCAAGAGCTTCGTGCTAAAAACATGCACAAAATGCAACCAATCCCGGTTTGCAAGTTTGACCAATAAGTCAAACTGTGCTATAATACTATTGTGGGATAACTACCCACTTATTGGCCAAAACGTACCATTTTGTGGGGCTATGCTTCACAATGTGGTACTACCTACTAAGTAACAGCCTATGAACGCAAATGTAACCTCAACCACTTTGCAAGTTGCAACCTGGAGCTCACGCCTACTAAAAGTCTTTGGACTATGGGTGGTGTTGGCTGCTGTGTTTGTGACTAGCACTACAAAACTCGATTACCTACGACAAGCAAACAACAACATGTCTGACAATTATGTGTCAGCAGCTCAAAGAACCAAAGAGCTAGAATGTTTGACACGCAACATTTACTGGGAGGCGGCCAGTGAGCCGTTTGAAGGCAAAGTTGGTGTGGCGCAGGTTACCCTGAATCGAATGGAGTCTGGAAAATTTCCCGATTCTGTTTGCGGGGTAGTGTATCAGAAAAATGTATTCTACGAAAAAGTAGTTTGTCAGTTTAGCTGGTACTGCGAAGGCAACCATACCACTCGTGCAATTAACAAACCCTTGTGGAATGAATCAGAGATTGTGGCCAAAAAAGTGTTGCTGGAAGGATTTAGATTGCCTGGTCTAGAAGATGCACTTTACTATCATGCTGACTATGTTAGCCCGGGGTGGAAACTGCCCCGGATTGAAAAAATTGGACGTCATATTTTTTACGGAGACCGCTCATGAACATCAACAACATTGTGCCCGCAGTTCGAAACTTCTTTGTTGAACACTTTGGAAAAATCTCAGCAGAGACCCTGGGTTGGCTTTCAGTGATTGTGATTCACGCTGCTACCATTCCCACCTTGTTGGCTCTAATGTCTGGACTCAGCGACCGTGCCCCACAGCTGGATATGGTATTGTTTATGTGGGCAGGCCTGGTACTGATGTTCCTACGTGCTGTGGTGCTCAAAGACATGCTCAACATCATCACAATTGGCCTGGGCTTTATTGTGCAAGCTGTGCTCATGGCCCTGCTGCTGTTCAGGTAATACTCTAGTACTACTTGACCAATAATCCTGTATATGCTATAATAACAGCATTACTTGGAGATACATATGACAATGCATTTAGCACACCCCAGTCTCAGTATGAGTGGCAAAAAGCGGGGCAAGGTCAAGTTTCGCAATGCTGCCGAAGCTGCTCGTGCCCGTGAGCTAGATTCAAGCTGGAAAGAACTGTTGAAACGCCAGGGTGTGGAAGCTGAAGAACGCAAGCGTAAACGGGCAATGGCAGCAGACCCACTGGTGTATAAACTAAACACGCCAGTGGGTCGTACTAACACACATCATATTCCTAGCCGCGTGACCCAAGGGCATGATACTAGTTCCAACGTCAAAGTGTATACAGGTACTGAGATCATTGGCATTGCTGTGATGCACAAGAGTTGTTTGCAGCCAGTGTTCAATCGGCAGGCAGCAGAAGATTCTGCACATATGCGTCGATGACAAAACGCCTTGAAACTGGTTATGCTGACAATCAACCCAAATGGCCCTATTGGATTCGACCATACAACTATAATGAACAAGAGTGGTATGATATGAATAAATGGCTGCTGGATATAATGGGTCAAAATAATTGGTTTACAGAAAATGCTCGTTGGGTGGGCAGTAATCAAAAGTATTGGTTCCGTGAAGAAGCAGATCGTACTTGGTTTATACTGAGGTGGTCATGACAGTTACACTACCCTACGATCCAGATTGGACTGCATTAGCATGGGCTAAAGAAAATTGTCCTAGTTATATTACCAATGAGTCTGTTAATACTACAAGACTAAAGTCGGTGCCCGGTGGTTGGGTAAATGACTCTAGTATCGTGTATTATTTTGGCGAGGGTAAAGATGCCATGTGGTTTGCATTGAGGTGGGCATGAGCAAGAGTGAAATCAAAGGATTGTTCTGTTGGAAAAACTTGAATGGACTCAGCAGGTGGACGCCTTGCGGTCTTAATTTTTATGACAAACTTTGGTGGAGATTCATGCCCGGGGTTGTGGTCAATGTAGCGTGGCCAAAGGGACCGGTAAAAGTTGGACCCAGTCATAGAGATGGATGGTCGGGTATAGGCGAATGCTTTGAATATGTTGACAGTGCTGACCCAAACGATCATTATCGTCCTTGGATGGAACAGCATGTTGGTCGGCAAGGGTGGGATTGGAACTGGGGTATGGCCAATAATGATGTGGCTGCAAATCGTCTATCAATAAAGATTAGACAGAAATATGCCAAGTATGCTACAATGGCGGCATTAAGGTGGTCATAATGAATTTACAACAAGAATATATTGATAAAATTGCAAAAAACTTGTCTGATACTATTGATGCACAAGTGCTGTGCAAAGCTCGGGGATGGACCATTGTCCAGGTACCAAATTTATTCTTGCACCATGATAGCCAGGATGTAATAAACTGGATAAACACACACTGCGGAGAATACCAGTTATGGTGGGGCGGAGAGGTTGCTTTTGAGGAAAGTAAAGATGCTACGTTATTCTTGTTGAGGTGGTCATGACATTAGAGTTTCGGCAAGGTGTGCCATCAGGATGTACAGAATGGTTGTGGAAAAATGTGGGCAGAGGCAATTTGAACAAACCCAAAGACGGCACTGATTATGACTGGTTCTATGAGCGTGTTGAAAAGGAAATAAATCCACAACCATTGGGCGACGCCACAGTTGAATACATACCAACTATCACAGTCAAGGATCCAAAGTTGGCAACTTGGTTTGCGTTGAAGTGGTCGTAGAAATTTTTAAAAGGAGATAGTATGGATACAATAATGGATTGGGAAAAGAGTGAAGTGTTTCGACTGCTCAAAAAAGCACCGGGCACACAATATCAAGAATCCACAGACACAGAAAAAACTGTAATCCGAGACTGGGTGCGCAGTCTGTTACAAAAGAACCCAATCACTGTGACCTTTGTCAAAGCCGATGGCTCTGTACGTGACATGCTTTGTACCCTAGACAGCAGCCGGATGCCTGCACAACCTGATGCTGCAATTTTCAGCACCAGCACAGCAAATGTGGACGGGCTGGTCAAAAGCAAGAAATCACGTAAAGAACCAGATCCGCACAGTCTACGAGTATTTGACCTGGAGAAAAATGAATGGCGTAGTTTCCGTTTTGACCGTCTGCAAAAGATCACAGCAGAAATCAACTTTAGCTAAGTAATAGGTCAATGGCAAAAGAAGAAAACATAGAATTAGAAGGCAAGGTACTAGAAGTCCTACCAAATACCATGTTCCGTATACAGTTAGATGGTGTAAAAAACCCAGTTATCGGCTATATCTCAGGCCGTATGCGCAAGCATGATATCAAGATCTTACTGGGTGATAGGGTGTTGATTGAATTTTCACCGTATGATCTCACCAAAGGGCGTATTACCCGTCGGCGCTAAATACTTGCATGCGTGAACATATTGATCTATTAGAAGCCAGCACAAGACCAGCCAAACTGGAAACTACACCTCTGCCTTATGCTACTGACGAGTTAGCACCTGTGCTGAGTGCAGACAGTATCAACTATCACTACGAGCATCTGGCCAAAGGCTATGCCAAACGCTACAATGCCGGCGAAGGTGATGCTGATTTTAATCGTGCAGGTAGCTTTTTGCACAACAAATTCTTCCCACAATTACAACCGCCCCGAGGCACAAATCGACCTAGAGGCGCTGTATTGGAACTGATTGAACGCAAGTTCAAAAGTTACGAAGCATTTCAAGACGCTGTGAAAGAAACAGCAATGAAAATCCAGGGATCGGGTTGGGTTTACTTGAGCACCGGTGGAGAGATCAAAACCATCAAAAATCATGCTGTACGTACAGATATATGTGTACTTATTGACTGGTGGGAGCATGTTTGGGCCACTGACTATCAGTGGGAAAAAGAAAAATATCTCAACAACATCTGGCGTATCATCAACTGGGATGTGTGCTCAGATAGACTATAAACTAAACACATTATGAAACTAGAACTAGGAGCAGTCACAAAACTGCGAGAACTCATTGCCGAAGAGGCCAACCCTGCAATCAAGCTACGAGTGTTTGTACAAGGTGGCGGATGTTCAGGATTCAGTTATGGATTTACCTTTGATGAAGAGCAAAATGAAGACGATTTTGACTTCAATTATGAAGAAGTACATGTAATAGTAGATGCCATGAGCATGCAATATTTACAAGGTTCTACCATTGATTTTCGTGAGGACGTCATGGGTTCCAGCTTTGTAATCAACAATCCCGTCGCGGTCAGCACCTGCGGATGCGGATCAAGCTTCTCCGTTTAGTCTGTTAGACATAGATACGCAGCTCTGGTAAATACACCAGAGGATATGTATCTATGACCTATGAATATGTGGATGTTGGTGCCCAGCCCGATGACGGAACCGGTGACCCATTACGCACGGCGTATATAAAAATAAACAACAATTTTGCCCAACTGCAACAGTTTGGCACTACCAAAATCTCCAATGGCACTAGCAATATAAATATCCCCGCTGCAGGTGGTGCTATCTATGCAATGGTAGGAGATGTGCCCAATGTAATGACTATAGCTTTCAATGGAGTGACTAGTAGCAATTTAACAGCAACCGGCAATGTAGTTGCACAAACTAATTTTGTAGGTAATGGATATTATCTTACTGATATTTCCAGCGCCAGTTCCCTGACCAATGGCACCAGCAATGTAAGCATTCCTGTCACAAATGGCAATGTAAACACCGTGGCCAATGGAAATTTAACATTGGAAGTTGCTGATCGTTTGGTAACTGTTTACGGCGATCTTAACATTACAGGTAACGCTACAATTGCAGGTAATATCACTAGAAACGCCATAGCTTTTGGCAGCAGTGAGTTGGGATTTTTTACAGCAAACGGCAATGCCAATGTTACCATTGCAGGCACATCAAATGTGGCCGTATTCACCACAACTGGTCTAAGTGTAACTGGCGCAGTCAGTGTTACTGGAAGTGTTATTGGCAATACTGTCAGCAGTCTAAATTACGTGTCGGCTGTGGGCAATGTGATTGGTAACAATGTTATAGGTATCAACACAGTTCAGGGCAATACTATCATAGGTAATCAGGGAGTATATGGTAACATTTTTACCACCTTGATTGATTCTCCGGACAGCAGTCAAATTGTAGTCACACCGGACACCCGGTTCTCGGCCACGGTGACCATAGACAACGAACTAGATGTCAGCACAATCCTAGCCCAACGTATCAACACCAGCATCCTTAGTGCCAGTGGCAATGTGTTAGGACCTATTCCATCAGTTTCTAACACATTCTATGTGGCCACAAACGGCAGCGACTCAAACGACGGTGGATTGAATACTCCATTCCGTACTATCAAACAGGCCTGTACCGCAGCAACTGCACTGAACGGCAACGTTGCTATCCGTGTATCGTCGGGCACATATGTTGAACAGACTCCTATCACAATTCCTCGTAACACAGCACTCATGGGGGATAACCTACGCACAGTCACAATTAAACCAGCTGATCCAGCCACTGACTTGTTTTACATGACCAATGGCACCTATGTATGGGGGATCTCGGTGAGAGATTACTTGGGTGCAGCATTTGCATATGATCCTGCTACACCAGGGCAGAATGTGTTTGTGAGTCCTTACATACAGAATATCACATCGACTACTACTACAGGAACTGGTTGCCGGATTGACGGCAGTCTTGTTAGCGGTATTAGCACCAAGGCCATGATTTTGGGTTTCTATACCATTATCAATCGTGGTGGTATTGGTGTCGATCTACTCAACAGCGCATACAGTCAAGCAGTTAACATCTACACCATTGCTGCTGATATTGGCCTAAGAACACGTAGCGGTTCGTTTGTGACACTTAACGGATCGGATTGCTCGATTGGTAACTACGGTTTGGTATCTGAAGGGATAGGCCCACTACAAACTTCGGGCAACACCGTGGGTTACAGCACCGCTGGAACTTTTGTGATTGAAGGGTTAAGCAATGGACAACCTCACGTGAATACCGTGATGGTTATAAATGATTTTGACTACGTTACTACCAGCAGCACTACACTTACTATTGCAATCCAGGTGGCTTCGTTGATCATAGGAACAGGATTATCATATTCGGTAGGGCAAGATGTAATCATAGCATATGATTCGATCAATTTCATGACTGGTGAAGTACAATCATATGATACACTCACAGGTGACTTGATTGTGGATGTGACTGGCACCAACGGGTCGGGCACATACAGTGCATGGGACGTAAATCTGTTCCCCATAACATATTACACTATTGACACTATACAGCCCAATACTCCATCGGCAGGCAATGCCACTGTACTCATACAAGAAACATTTTCAGCCAATCTGGTGCCTGGCACCAATTTAGAATTCTACACCCGCAGTGCTATTATTGCCAGCGCACACACATTTGAATATGTAGGAGCCGGAACTGTTCCAGCCACAGCATTGCCACAGTACGGCGGAATACCAATACCTGAAAACGAGGTGCGCACAGTGAATGGTGGTGTAGTTACATTTACTAGCACAGACCAGAAGGGTAACTTTAGAGTAGGCAAAGGGTTCACAGTGAATCAAGCAACAGGAACCGTGAGTGGAGATGACTTCTACCGATCATTGTTTGCAATCATGACCCCTTACATATTGGCCTTGCAAGAAGTGCCATAAGTAACAGTTAAGGAATCAACATGGCAACAGTATTAAATGCATTTAAAACAGTAACAGCAACCGTGACCGATGTCATTGGCAATGTGTATACTTGCCCTAGCGGATACAGCGCGGTAGTGCTGTTGGCTCAGGTCAGTAATATCACTGGTAACACTATCGCAGTGAGTGGAAATATATATAAAATAACTGGGAATAATGTGGCCTTGGTACAAAGTGCGCTATTGCCGCCAAACGATGCAATAAACCTTGTGGGCGGTAGATTGATATTACAAACTGGTGACAGTTTTGCAGTGGGTGCTAATGTAAATTCTGCTTCGCAATTGACATTGAGCGTGCTAGAAACATCAACAGGATAAAGCCAGAATGAATTCAACTAGACTTATCAGTGGGCGTGTTCCAGTAACAGATCTGGGCAATCTCACAGCCGATCGTTATCAATTCTTAGGATTAAATCAAGCTGAGCCAAATCTTGGCAATGGCACCAACGCCAATGATGTTCTTAGACTAGGAACTGATGGAGTCAGAGTATGGACCAATGCAATTAGTCTAGTATCTGTCACAGCATCTGGCAATGTCACTGCCAATGTGCTGATTGGAAATTCTTTGATTGTTACCAGTGCTGGTAATATCTCAGCTGGTAATATCTCAGCCACAGGCAACGTCCGGGGCGGCAATCTCAACACTGGTGGCCAGGTTTTTGCTACAGGTAACATCAACACAGATGGTTATTTCATTGGGACTTTTGCAGGTAACATAGCAGGTAATCTCACAGTCCCTGGGTCTAATACACAGGTGTTGTTTAACAATTCAGGCAATGCCGGCGCTTCGGCAGGATTTACATTTGATTCTGCTACCAATATAGCCAATGTCACAGGAACTGTCAATAGTAATATAATTTCAGCATCGGGCAACATCTCTACTGGTGGATTCTTTTTAGGTGACGGCGGCCTGATTACCAATCTTGCGATACCTGGCGGTACTCAAATAGTTAACGGTAACAGTAATATTGTTGTGGCTGCAAATTCAAATGTTTCTGTGGCTGTGACCGGTGTGCCCAATGTGGCTGTATTCACCATAGATGGGGTTGAGATCACCGGCAATGTTACCGCCAACAATATTTTTGCAACCACTCGATCCAATGCTGCCAGCTTCACAGGTGGACTAGTAAGTGTCTCCGGCAATGTCACAGGTGCCAATATCAACGGTGGAAATATTTTTGCAACCACTCAAGCCAATGCTGCCAGCTTCACAGGTGGACTAGTTTCAGTATCGGGCAATGTTACTGGTGGTAATTTAAATACCGCAGGATTAGTGTCAACTTCGGGCAATATCTTTGCCAACAATATTTTTGCAACCACTCGAGCCAACGCAGCCAGCTTCACAGGTGGGTTAGTTTCAGTATCAGGAAATGTCACTGCTAACAATATCAGTGTTGTGGCTAATTTTAATGCTCCTAGTCTAACTGGTACCACATTATCAGTAACCGGCAATGCAATTGCCAACAATGGCATGTTTACTAATATTGTGAATGTGGCCAGCTTCACAGGTGGGTTAGTTTCAGTCTCTGGTAACGTCACCGCCAACAATATTATAGCCGCTAATCGTGCTAATGCTGCCAGCTTTACAGGTGGTATAGTAAGTGTCACTGGAAACATCACAGCCAACACTGGTGCGTATTTTATTGGAGACGGCAGCCTACTTACTAATCTTACCATTGCCACTGGTACCCAGATTATAAATGGCAATAGTAATGTCACCATCCCTAGTGCAAATGGTAATGTTGTAGTAAGCGTAGCTGGAATTATCCCCGTTGCCACATTCACCTCTACTGGTGTTAGTTTACTGGGCAATGTCAATGCTAATAATATCAATGTAACAACTTTATTCAACGCAACTAGTTTAACTGGTACGTTGATATCAGTTTCAGGAAACATCACCAGTGCTGGTAATATCTTGGCTGGTAATATCTCAGCTACAGGTAATATTCAAGGTGATAACTTACGAACTAACGGATTAGTTACAGCCGTGGGTAACATCCAAAGTGCTGCACAAATAACTGCTACTGGCAATATCACTACTGGTGGAGTAATAACTGCTGTGGGAAATGTGCAAGCAGCTGGATTTACCTATGCCAATGGTGCAGCAGTAGCAGGATCTGGAGCACAAGGTGTACAGGGTGTACAAGGCACACAAGGCGTACAAGGCGTACAGGGAGTACAAGGAGTACAAGGTGTACAAGCTGCGCAAGGCACACAAGGTGTACAAGGCGTTCAGGGCGTACAAGGCATACAAGGTGTGCAAGGTGTGCAAGGTGTGCAAGGTCTTGATGGTTTGTTCGCTGGGCAAGGTGTACAAGGCGTACAAGGTCTTGATGGTCAATTTGCCGGTCAAGGTGTACAAGGCGTACAAGGCAGCCAAGGCGTTCAGGGTGTTCAAGGTGTACAAGGTGTGCAAGCTGCGCAAGGTACACAAGGGGTGCAAGGTGTACAAGGTGTTGAAGGTCTCCAAGGCGTACAGGGTGTGCAAGGCGTACAAGCTGCGCAAGGCACACAAGGTGTACAAGGCGTTCAGGGTACACAAGGCGTACAGGGTCTCCAGGGTGTGCAAGGCGTACAGGGTGTGCAAGGTATATCTGGTTTGTTTGCTGGTCAAGGTGTACAAGGCGTACAAGGTCTTGATGGTCAATTTGCCGGTCAAGGTGTTCAAGGCGTACAAGGCAGCCAAGGCGTTCAGGGTGTTCAAGGTGTACAGGGTGTACAGGGTGTACAAGCTGCGCAAGGTACACAAGGTGTGCAAGGCTTAATTGGTGCTCAAGGTACACAAGGCGTGCAAGGTGTGCAAGGTGTGCAAGGTGTGCAAGGTATATCTGGTTTGTTCGCCGGACAAGGTGTTCAAGGCGTACAAGGTCTTGATGGTCAATTTGCCGGTCAAGGTGTACAAGGCGTACAAGGTGTTCAAGGTTCACAAGGTTTAATTGGTGCTCAGGGTACACAAGGCGTACAAGGCGTACAAGCTGCACAAGGCACACAAGGTTTATCTGGTTTGTTTGCCGGACAAGGTGTTCAAGGCGTACAAGGTCTTGATGGTCAATTTGCCGGTCAAGGTGTACAAGGCGTACAAGGTGTTCAAGGTTCACAAGGTTTAATTGGTGCTCAAGGTACAACTGGTGCTCAGGGTGTGCAAGGTGTGCAAGGTACAGATGGTTTGTTTGCCGGACAAGGTGTACAAGGCGTACAAGGTCGTGATGGTCAATTTGCCGGTCAAGGTGTACAAGGCGTACAAGGCGTACAAGGTGTGCAAGGTCGTGATGGTCAATTTGCTGGGCAAGGTGTTCAAGGCGTACAAGGCGTTCAAGGTACATCTGGTTTGTTTGCTGGGCAAGGTGTACAAGGCGTACAAGGTCTTGATGGTCAATTTGCCGGTCAAGGTGTTCAAGGTGTAACTGGCGCTCAAGGTACATCTGGTTTGTTTGCTGGGCAAGGTGTACAAGGTGTACAAGGTCGTGATGGTCAATTTGCCGGTCAAGGTGTGCAAGGTGTGCAAGGTACATCTGGTTTGTTTGCTGGGCAAGGTGTACAAGGCGTACAAGGTCTTGATGGTCAATTTGCCGGTCAAGGTGTACAAGGCGTAACTGGTGCTCAAGGTACATCTGGTTTGTTTGCCGGGCAAGGTGTACAAGGTGTACAAGGTCGTGATGGTCAATTTGCTGGGCAAGGTGTACAAGGCGTACAAGGCATATCAGGGTCTTTTGCCGGTATAGGAGCACAGGGCACAACTGGTGCTCAAGGTACGCAGGGTGTGATTGGTGCTCAAGGTACACAAGGTGTTAGTGTCAAAATTGTCAATGGTACATCCGAGGTCAATATTGGTACGCCGGGCGGCAATGCAAATATCACAATTGGTGGTGTTGGTAATATTGCTGTGTTCAGCACTGGAGGATTGGTACTCGGAGGATTTATTAGTGCAACTGGGGCTGTGTCAGCTGCTACTACTATATCAGCTACGGGTAATATTACAGGTGGTAATTTAATATCTAGTGGACTTATATCAGCAGCTAGTAATGTTACTGGAACAAGTCTACTGGGTAGTGCAGTATCTGTAACTGGAAATCTTACATCCGCTGGTATTGTTACAACTGGTGCCGGCGGTGCAATTTCAGGCACAGGTACTATAACTGGTGGCGGTATATCATCAACAGGTAACATCACTGGCAGTGGTAATATAATAGTTGGATCAGCAACAGCAGGATTTAAACTGTCAGTTGATGGTCCTATGATTTTGTCTGCTGCCAACAACGAGGTGAGATTTCAGTCTAGTGGCCCATGGCTACTTGGCAACACAAATATACTATACTTAGGAACTGCTAGCCGTGCAACTACTGCAAATGCAAAAGCTATTCTTGATAACGGCGGTAACTTTAGTCTTACAGGAGCATTGAGTGTAAATTCTAGTGGTGGTGCAATTGGAATTGTAAATGCTGCTGGAAATCTTGTAGGAAATATTGGCTCCGCAACTGGATATTTCAATCGAGTATTTGCACAAGCAGCCACCGCATTGTATGCTGACTTGGCTGAGGTATACGAAGCTGATGCAGATTATTCACCAGGTACTGTGATGGTATTTGGCGGCAACAAAGAAGTTACAATAAGCACCGTTGATTCAAGTCGTCGTGTGGCTGGGGTGATATCTGAAAATCCCAGTTATTTGATGAATAACGGACTCACTGCTGACCACAGAGCCATAGTAGCATTAACTGGTCGTGTGCTAACTCTGGTAGTTGGAAATGTATCCAAAGGAGACATGATGGTATCTGCTGGCAATGGCCGAGCTCGTGCAGAAGAAAATCCATTGTCAGGATCTATCATTGGTAAGTCATTGGAAGATTTCACAGGCCTTGAAGGTATGATAGAAATTGTAGTAGGAAGATTATAAGGAAAATAAAATGGGTATAAACATAGGAAGAGGATGGAGAATAGCCAGTGGATGGAGTATACAAGGTGGGCCGCCACCTGGAACAGAAATTGTCACCATCAGTGGGTTAAATATTACCACTCTGTCTGGTGACTTGTTGATCACCATTTAAGGAAATACGCATGGCAACCACAAGCATATCTGGATTAACAGAAACGGTAACCATTGACGGAGCCACTGTAGCCCCAGTTGATTTTTCTGGTAGCACCTATAAGGTATCAGTCACCACGTTGGGTGCTTTTATAACTCAGAATGCTACCACAGTATCTGCAACAGGCACAGTCACTGGTGGAAATTTAAGTACAACTGGTACTGTGAGTGCCGGCACTATTGCAGGAACTACAGTATCAGTCACTGGCGGTATCTCTGGGTCCAGTGTGGCAATGACCACTGCACTTACTGTGAATAGCGGTGGTGCCCAAGCCACAGCCATTGTAAATGGTGCTGCCAATTCTGTGGGCAACATTGGATCAACCAGTTCATATTTCAATCGAGTATTTGCACAAGCAACCACAGCATTGTATGCTGACCTGGCCGAAGTTTACGAAGCGGATGCAGACTATTCACCTGGTACTGTGGTGGTATTTGGCGGTGACAAAGAAGTCACATTAACTCAGAAGTCAGGAGATCCTAGAGTAGCTGGGGTGATATCTGAAAATCCCAGTTACTTGATGAATAACGGACTCACTGCTGACCACAGAGCCATAGTGGCATTAACTGGTCGTGTTCCCACGTTGGTGCATGGTCCGGTGGTCAAGGGAGACATGATGGTATCTGCTGGCAACGGATACGCTCAAGCCTGTTCTACGCCGACAATGGGCACAGTGATTGGTAAAGCATTAGAAAATTTTAATGGCAAGAATGGCAAAATAGAAATTGTTGTAGGAAGAATGTAAAATCATGGCACAACCAGTTTGGGTCACTGATACCGGAAGTTTAGGTACCATACCAGAAGGTATTTTTTATCAGGTACCATTGGTGGCATATGACCCAGCGGACCCATCAGGTAACGAAGTATTTTATGTTTTGCTAGCAGGGCAACTGCCGCCCGGTATACAATGCAATTCATCTGGCGTAATTTCTGGAACACCACAAGCTGTTGCTAACATTCAAGGAGTTCCGTTGCCGGTGAATTCAGATACCACAAGTGTGTTTGCTATACGTGCCTACACTAAAAAAACAGTATTGGGACAGGTGGTAATTGATCGACTGGCGGATCGCACATTCAGTCTCACAGTGACTGGACAAAACCCTCCTCAATTTATCACCCCCACTGGCAATGTAGGAACCTTCTATGATGGAACTCCTATTGATCCTATACAAATACAAATTTCTGACCCAGACCCCGGCGATACCACAATTATAACTGTGGCAGCAGGCACATTACCACCAGGACTATCTATCAGCACTCAAGGGCTCATTACTGGATATATTATTCCAGTTAATCCCATTAACGAAACTGGCGGGTTTGATAGATTTCAACAAAACTTTGATATGTTTCCGTTTGACTTTGTTAGACAAAGTCCCAATACCAATTACCAATTCACATTACGTGTAACTGATGGTAAAAGTAGTGATTTGAGAAATTATCAAATTTATGTATACAGTAGAACTACTCTGCAAGCATCCACCACAGACATCACCTCAGATGACACTTTTGTTGATGCATCACAGACTCCTAATTATTCGCCATTCTTGACCAATGCCACACCAAGCGATCTTGGTGTAGTTCGTTCAGACAACTTCTGGGCATATCAATTCAAAGGATTAACATTTGGTCCTTATACAATTGAATACTTGGAATATCCAGGCGTTGGATTACAATTACCGCCGGGTACTACACTTGATCCATTCACTGGTTGGTTGTATGGATATCTGCCAGATTTGGGCATTACAGAAATCACATATAACTTTGCTATCTATCTAATAGATACAGCCGACCCAGTGATAAATTCTGATCCATACTATTTCAGTGTGACCATAACTGGCCAGGTAGAAACACAAGTAATATGGCTCACAGATTCAGATCTTGGTAGTATAATCAACGGATCAACTAGTTTATTACAAGTTCAAGCAGTTAACACTGGTGGACGTTCATTGCAGTATCGACTACGTCCGGGTGCAATTCCTCCTACTGATTACGTGCCAGGATTTTACAATAAGTTGCCACAGGGATTATCATTATTGCCATCAGGAGAAATTGCCGGCCGTGTGAGTTTTAATACTTTTGCGTTGGATCTAGGAACTACTACTTTTGATAAAGAATTACGCACCAATCTAATTCAATCTCCACAAGAGACCACATTTGATAGTCAATTCACATTCACAGTAAATGCATTTTCCTCCGACGGACAAATATCTGTGTTCAAAACATTCACAGTAAAAGTGTTACGAGTGTACAACGAGCCGTACGAAAATCTCTATATCAAAGCAATGCCACCATATTCAAATCGTGCATTGATCAACAGTTTGATTCAAAATTCAGATATATTTCCACCAGACAAGATATTTAGATCTCAAGATCCTAACTTTGGGATAGCAACTTCAGTAATTTATGATCATTGCTTTGGGTTGACCAGTTCGACTTATGAACTGTATATCAGTAGTTTGATTGAAAATCATTACTGGAAAAACTTAATACTAGGCGAAATTAAAACAGCTCAAGCCATAGATCCCGCAACTGGAAATGTGATTTATGAAGTAGTTTATAGTGCTATACAAGATAATTTGGTTAATAATTCAGGTATCAGCGTGAGTAAACAAGTCACACTGCCTTATCCAATCAATGCAGGTGACAGCACAGAGATTGCCACAGTGTATCCCAACAGCTTGGACAACATGCGTAATCAAGTGATTGATGTAGTTGGGCAAATTTCAAACTTGTTGCCGTTGTGGATGTTGAGCAAGCAAGCAGATGGAAAAGTATTAGGATTTACTCCGGCCTGGGTCATAGCCTATTGCAACCCCGGAACTTCGGGACAAATTGCATATAATGTAAGAACTCAGTTTGGTCAACAACTTAATCTGGTTGATTTTGAAGTTGATCGTTATGAACTAGATAGACTACTCAGTATAAATTGGGATCCGATTGCAGACTCAACTCACGGTGCATGGGTACCCCCGGGTGCCGAAACTACGTTTGATTTGTTACTTCATTATGTGATTATATCAATTGCAAATGGTGGAACTGGATACAATATTGGTGACAAGATACTGATCCAGGGCAGTGATCTAAGCGGCACAGATGTTTTAAATGATGTAATCATTAATGTTCAAGATATAAACACTACAACTGGTGCAATAACCACAGTAAATTATACTGGTACTGCCCCGTTATTGATTCAATACAGTACAGTTAGCAATACCAGCTTGACCCTGGGCAACGGTTCTAAAAATTTAAACGTAAGTCCAGGAATGCCTTATTCTATAGGACAGTACCTGACTATTGCGTACGATCAATCCAATTACATGTTTGGAGCAGTTACCTCGTACTCTGCAGTAACTGGTAATTTGGTTGTATTTGTCACGGCCACAGTGGGATCAGGTACATATAACAACTGGGCTTTGAATAAGGCATTCAACAATATATCTAGTACCAACATAATAGGAACAGGTACAGGTGCCCAGTTTGATCTGGTAATCGGATCTGGAATTGAAACAACATTTGACGCCACTAGTATGAGATTCGAAGCACCTGTTGATATCTATACCAACACAGATGCATTCGATAAATATCTAGTATTTCCCCGTAGGAACATTTTAGTGTAGGACAAACATATGACCAGTGCAATTAACCCAAACGACATCGACGGCACCTATCCAGTAGCCGGACAAGATAACAACAGTCAAGGTTTTCGTGACAACTTCACCAATACCAAAACTAACTTTCAGTATGCAGCCAATGAAATTACTGATCTTCAAAGCAAAGCAGTGCTTAAAGCAGCATTAGTAGGCACTGTATTGGACAACGACATGGCTGGCAGCCCATTAAGTAATGCCAACATTTCTGATTTCAGTGCAATAGTAGCCCAGCTAGGCAATCAATCAGGCTCAGTGACCATTGATTATGTTGACGGGCACTATCAAACTGTGACCACCAGTGGATCAATATCTTTGGCATTTACCAACTTTCCAGCAGCTGGTAATTTTGGTATAGTTCGTGTGGAAATCACAGTAACTAATATTGGTTATACTGTTACGTTACCCAATACTGTCAGCGTGGGAACCAGTAATCTACAAGGGTATAACGCCGGAGTGATCACTTATAATAAGACAGGAACATACACATACGATTTCACTACCAGCAATGGCGGTACTACTATTTCGGTATTTGATTCTAGTCAGAACCAGGATCCAATTTATCTACCCAGCACTCAAAATCTTGGCACAGGTAGTGGAGCATTAGGTGCCATTAATATCACTACCACAGCTACATATTTTGCCACTAGTGGAGGTGCTGCAACTGCCACGTTAGCAGCTGGCTATAACGGTCAAATCAAAACTATCATGATGTTGGCCAATGCAGGGGACATGGTGGTCACCGTAACCAATGCTGGATGGAAAACTTCTGGTACAGGGACTATCACATTCAACACCATTGGTAGTGCAGTAACATTGCAATACATCAACAACAAATGGTTCTGTATTGGCAACAACGGAACTGTATTTGCCTAAATGCGTTGACTTTAGCCGACTGTTGCTGTAAACTTAATCAGCAAGGAGTCAAATGGAACACCCGTTTATCAACAATTTAGAAGATTTGACCTTAGAACAACTAGGGTCAAAAATTTCTGAACTACATAAAAAACTCAGCATAGCGCATAGGATGGGCAATAGCTATCTCTGTGACCAAATTCGCATGGCATTGGCAAGCTATACTGGTAAACATCAACAAAAAATGATGGCGCTGAACTCACCGCCACCAGGCGAAAACAACTCATTTAACAACAAGATTGATATATCATGAACGTAAGATTAGAATATGACATGGCATGGAGTGCTGCCATATGGTTTGACGGTCGCCTACAAATCAATGATTACACAGCCGAATTGTCTATCTATACCAACACCACCAATCAAGACGATCATGTGACCAGTTTGGAACGGTTGAATCATTTTGTATATAACGAACTTACCAACACTGTGTTTATCAAACAAGATAATCAAGAACAGATGCAAGCGCTGACCACAGCAGGTATTAATATTACTCCATTGCCCGAAGAGCCCATTGACCAGGTGATAGGTATTATGTTATACTGTAAACTCAACGCAATTTTAGAACAACGAATGATAATAACAGACATAACCATACAAAGTAACCTTGGAGACAATGTTCGATACTTGCACAGCGATCAAGAAAGTTTAGGGCCGTGTGATGAGCCAGGTTGGTGGGTTGATGCTGGTCCTATCCATAACAATTTCAAACCTGCCATAGGCAACAAAAAACAAGTGGTCAAACTAAATCGTACACCAGCTTGGCGTGATTTAGATCTTGAGTGGAGCGGAACATCAACACCCATTACTGACTCTACTACCAATACCGTGGTATTTGCTAAGTTTCCTAGCGATGAGAACTGATCATCTAGGTCAACTGATCTACAACGAAGACGACTGTGTAAACATGCTCATGCGTGGGCATAGTATGCAAGTAGATGGCATGCTGGTGGATGCCACTGTGAATTTAGAAACATCTGCTGTAATTTTGGAAAATATTCCTGCTTTTGTAAAATACAACAAACTAGCATTGCAGGATGTAACAGTAGAAGAATTTGATCATACAAACCAACGCAATTGGCTCATGCCTGACCAATACAAAAACTTAGACATTGCAGAACATGTGTTAAACCTATGCCAATCTGAAGCAGCATTACAGCGTGTAGGAGAAGAACTATTACTGTATCAAGAACGTGACTTGTTTAGTCTATTACAATATCTAAAATTTCTAGTAGATATCATGAAACAAAACAATCTAATTTGGGGTGTAGGACGTGGGAGCTCAGTGGCCAGCTATGTGTTGTATCTATTGGGGGTACATAGAATAGACAGCCTGCACTACAATTTAGATATCGCAGAGTTCCTGCGTTAAATATCTCAAGGAGACAATTATGTCAAAGAAAATTTACAGAACAGCGCAAGGTCGAGTTGTTGACTTTGGTGCATTACAAGCACAAAATGAACAAGTGCGAGCGGTGGGCAATATGCAAGTGAACGCCCGAGGCGATAAACTAGATGCTGATGGAAACATTATCTCTACTAGAGCACAACAGGTCAATCGCAATCTAAATCGTACTACCAATGCAGCACCTGAACCAATTCCTACCAGCACACAAGCACAAAAAGATGCAGATGTTGCAGCCATTCGAGCAGCTGATCAGGAAAAACTAGAGCAAGCAAGATTGCACCGCCAGGCCTTGCGAGCTCAGGGTGCAGTGCCGCCAGTTGAACAACCCGTAACAGGCCTGGCTGCTGCCATGGCTCGTGCAGCAACACACCCTAACGAGGAATAAATGAGTAAATTTGCTTTTCAGCCACACCAACTAAAACGTCAACAAATTGTACCACTGAAAAATTCAGTGATTGTGAGTGACATGGTTTTTGATTCACGTATTACCACAAGTGGTATTATTATCCCTAACGACAATGGCAAAAGCACTGGCATTCGCCCGCGCTGGGGCCAAGTGTATGCAGTGGGCCCTGAGCAACAAGATGTTGTTCCTGGGCAATGGATCTGTGTTGAACATGGGCGTTGGACTCGAGGTATTGATATTGAAGATGAAAACGGCAAGGTAACTCTACGTCGTGTGGATCCCAAAGATATCATGATGGTATCAGACGAACAGCCCAACGATGACACTTTCTCCACAGCAATCCATGTGGAAGCCAAACCTGAGTGGATGCAACACAATTGATTTTCAATCACATCAAACAGCTCAAGAAGGATGGCAAGAAAATTGGGATTGTTTTTTCGGCATTTGACATGTTTCATGCAGGCCATATTGCCATGTTAAGTGAAGCCAAGAACCACTGTGATTATCTCATTGCCGGGCTACAAACTGATCCCACAATAGATCGACCAGATACCAAAAACTCACCAGTACAAAGCATAGTAGAACGTCAAATACAATTGGCTGCTTGCCGCTATGTGGACGAAGTTGTGGTGTATCAAACTGAACAAGATCTCATTGATCTGTTATTGATCCTGCCCGTGGATGTACGTATCTTGGGCGTGGAATACTGCGACAAAGATTTTACTGGTCGAGACGAAGGTAGTCGACGAGGCATCGAACTAGTATTCAACAAAAGAGATCATTCTTTTTCCAGTTCAAGTCTACGTCGACGTGTGGCCAAAGCTGAAGTAGAACGTGGTTTGACACAACAATGAAATGTAAAATTTGTCACAGTCTGATTCAACCAGACTGTGATTATAAACAGGGGCGTTGCCCACATAGGAAATCCATGATAGAAATTCAACCCAAAGATACCAGCCGCGGACACTTTTATGTAAGTCTGGTCAAAAGCGCACTTAGAATAGTTGCAGGTATTGCATTTATTCAAGGATCACTTGTGATTGGCGGAGCATTACTCATTGCAGCCGAAATGTTGGGCATTGTTGAGGAACTGGTATGAGTAGAGGATCAAGACCAAGAAAATCCACGGTGGATCAAGAAGAATTGGCCAATCGGCACGAATCAATATTTGGCAAGAAACTACCAAAAGAACGTTATGTTCCACCACCACTGCCCGCTGAATTGCAAACACAATCTTCGCACGAACAACAGCTTGGCAAAAACATTCCACTTGGGCGCACATAATGGGCGACGCCCATACAGTGTTAGAGGAAAAGAACAAAGCAAAGTTGACAACCTGCGTCAAACAAGGGTATAATGTGATATTAGTTTTAAATCAACAAAGGATTGAATATGCGACAGTTATGGGTTGAGGCGCACAGGCCAAGCACAGTTGACGGATATGTGTTTGTGGATGACTCTCAGCGAGAACAAGTGCAATCATGGATCCGAGAAGGTACAATTCCACATCTGTTGCTGAGTGGTGCAGCAGGTACGGGCAAGACCACTTTGGCCAAAGTACTGATCAACGAACTAGGAATAGATCAGTACGATGTAATGTATGTAAATGGATCCAAGGAAGGTCGCAAGATTGAATGGGTAGACAAGCTGATCAGCTTTGTACAAACTATGCCATTTGGCCGGTTCAAAGTTGTGCTGATTGATGAAGCTGACTACATGAACAAGGAAAGTGTACAGCCAGCATTGCGCAATCTGATGGAAGATTATTCCAGCACAGTGCGATTCATTATGACTTGTAACTATCCTCACAAGATTATTGATCCAATACATAGTCGTTGTCAAGGATTTCATATTACCAAGACTGATCACACAGAGTTCACGGCACGAGTAGCTACTGTGCTAGTAACTGAAGGTGTGGAGTTTGATTTGGATGTGTTAGACACATACGTCAAAGCCACATATCCCGATCTACGCAAGTGTCTGAATCTAACACAAATGAATTCACAGTCGGGCACATTGGCACCACCCAGTGCCACAGACAAAGCAGCCAAGGATTGGAAACTGGACTGTGTGGATATGTTCAAGCGTGGACAAATTCGACAAGCACGTACTTTGCTTTGCCAAAGCAGCACACCAGAAGAAGCTGAAGATGTATTCCGTTGGATGTATGATAATTTAGATCTTTGGGGTGACACTGACGAACAAAAAGATCAAGCAGTTGTGATCATTCGCAATGGTATTGTAAATCATAACTCAGTTGCTGATGTTGAGATCAACTTGAGTGCTACCATAATTGAATTGGCAAATCTAAAATGAGATATTTTCTAATCACCTTTTATCTAAAATCTGATGGTAAAATCGACGAAATTGCCGAGATATCTAAAAATCTCAAAACCAAAGATATTCAGACCTGCAATGTAATCTTAGATTTCAAAAAACTTCAAGTAGTTAAAGCCCACATGAATGGGGTAAATGTGCCCAAGGACTTTAACAAGATCGTAGAATACTACATTCAGCATTATGAAAACATCATCAATCGACTGTTTGCAGAAAACGGATACGAATTGGTAAAGGCCGCACCAGCAGTCACAGAGTAATGGGCACAAGGCCCATTACTGTGGATCAGTTATTTGTCGTATAGTGCAAGTACACTCCCTATAATTGGGTGGCGTTGTATGTCTCGCCCGGTTAGCCTGCAAACAGCCATTCCGTTGACTGGATAATGCTCTAACCGTGAACAAAGATCTAACAGACCATTTTCGCCTCGGGCGCGGTCAGCTTGTTCTACATCTCCGGTGACCACAATGCGTGATTCAGTGCCTATGCGACTCAACAACATTTTCATCTGTGATGGCGTGGCGTTCTGCATCTCGTCCGCAATGATCCATGCATGTTTAAATGTTCGTCCACGCATGTAGGCCAAGGGTGATATTTCTATAGTGCCGTCGTCAATCATAGCTGCAATTTCGGGCGGGCGATAGTATTCGCGTAATACATCCAGCAAGGGACGAGTCCACGGTTCCATCTTGGCAACGAGATTCCCGGGTAAGAACCCGTGCTGTTCGTCTTCTACGCCAATGGCCGGTCGTGTTAGGATGATTCGTTTACATTCGCCTGTTCTAAATGCTTTTACAGCAGCCAACATAGCCAGGTAAGTTTTACCAGTACCTGCAGGGCCAACTGCTACTACAATTGATTGTTCTGAGTTGAGTAGATTTAATATGAGATTTTCTTGATTGCGTGATTTTGGGATGAGTTCTATAGGTCGTTGTCGCTGCCTGGGTTCTGGATTAAATGGAATTGTGTTTTCTACCATATGTGTTGTGATGCGTTTTTGGATTTGGGCTTTAGCCCCGCGTTGTCTACTCAAGTGTGGTTCTCCTAAAGTGTTTGCTAATTGTGTTTAGCACGAATATTTAGGTGTTTGTAGTGTGAGATCTATGTACCGAGATTTCAGAGATTTGCGGCATAAGTATTTCTCTGTGCGGAAAAAATCAAAGCGCACAGGTTCTAGTCTCTTGCCATAAATATCTGTATGGACGAAAACATCTTTAAAGATCACACAGACTACTGGATGGTCGCCGACAACATCCGTGATATCTACCTTAGTGAGGGCAGTTTGCTCACGTTGTTGGATTTTGAACGAGTTCTTGATGAACTGGATATCTATGCATTTCGTAACTGGGATCGCGGAGAACTAGTGCAAGGTCCTGATATTGGCAAATACAAAATAAGCTGTATATTCATGTGGCCTGAAAATCTCATGCCAGACCCACGTGGTGGACGTAGATTGCTGCCATTTGATTGTGAAGTAAAATTCAAAAAAGTAGACATGAAGATTCCTATCAAGGTCACAGAACCCAGTGACTACGAAGCTGGTACACATATTGCTAGATTAATAACTAAAAAAGTATGGTTGGTCGAGATCGTCATGCCCAAGAATCTGATTGCAGATATACGCACAGGCAGCATTGATTTAGAAGGTGAAGAAATAGATTTACAAGATCTTGACGATGCTTACGCAGAAGATATCGACAAAGATCAATACAAAGATGAAGAGAAAGCAAATGCAGCACAACAACAACTTCAACAACCCGCAGCAGCGCCGCCGGCAGCTTAACGAAGGGTTAGGCTATAAAGACATGGAGGGCATGATGAAGCCCACCGTGCATATCGACGAATTCAGTTCCAAGATGGGCGAAGATGCAGATGTAATTGTGGTGAGCTTTTTTGTTCGCGACAAACAAGCTGCCAAAGATCTCATGAATTGGTTTGAAAAAGGATATGACTTTGTTCTTGATGCTGACCAAAGCCCTGGCGAAATCAAACCCAATCGTTATCTAGTGTACTTAGAAATGCGCCGTCGTAATGCTGCACCTGGGCAAATTGACGAGATTCTCAAAGATCTTAATACACTCACAGAATATGAGCCCGACGATTGGATCATGGTGTACAAAAAGAAAAAGCATGAGTGGAGCCCTGAAACATTTGCCAAACTGGTTCCACTTACACCCAATGAGTATAGAGCACGCACAGAAGGCGATCTCAATGAGATGCGTATTGCAGCTGGCCTAGATGTAAAACCCATCTACACCAAGGTCAGCAAAGACTTGCAGGCCATGCAAGCCGCAGCAGGTATACTATAAACAAAACACCATCTATCATTTGCAGAACGGTTAAATGTTTTGCAACCTGATTCACCACTCCAAAAGTCTAGGGAAATAATTCTGTGGCAAAACGCTGGCAGTAAATACTTTAGTAACGTTGCACATCATCACAAAGATGATGTTGCAATTTATTCATTAAAGAAACACATATGACACAAAAAATATTGATAATGGGTCTTCCAGGTGCAGGCAAAACATACTTTGCCGAAAAATTAAAAAGATATCTAGAACAACACGGAGATGTTATGAAAATATCTCCAGGGCGTGTGTTAGATTATGAGGGTATTCCTGGACCTGATTTTTACAATGTAAAAGTAGACTGGTTTAACGCAGATGAAATACGCAAACGATTTAATGATTGGGATTTCAGCAGAGAAGGTAGAATTCGACAAAGTTTAAGAATGTTTGAGTTCGCTGTTAAATGTTCGGGCGACTTTGTTATCTGTGACTTTGTTGCACCATTGCCCGAAATGAGAAACAATTTTAAAGCAGATTGGACCATCTGGATGGACACAATTGATGCTGGTAGATATGATGATACTAACCGAGCCTTTATTCCTCCGAATGTATATGATTTCAGAATCACAGAACAAAACGCTGAAAAATGGGTAGAATTCATTGGGCAACACATACTAGACAATCGCCGTAGACCTGTGTTTGATTTCAAGAAAGAAACTATACAGATGTTGGGTCGCTGGCAACCGTGGCATGCCGGGCATCGTGCATTGTTTGATAGATTGATACAACGAACAGGACAAGTATGCATCATGATTCGCGACTGCCAGGGCTGGCAAGGCAGTAATCCATTTGCTATCGACCAGGTCAAACAAGCTATTAAACGAGATCTTGATACATTGTATCAAGGGCAATACGAAATATTAGTAGTTCCTAATATCACTCACATTGGCTACGGTCGTGGGGTAGGATATACAATAGAAGAAGAAAAGTTTGATGAATCTATCACAAGTATATCAGCTACAAACATAAGAAAAAGCATGGGATTATAATACCATTTGCAGATAAATATCTGCATGTGGATCTTACATCTTCTTCCTGACGCATTCATTTCATGGATCGTCAACACCATTCTAATAGCCGGCGCACTGACCACAGTGGCCGGCTTTTTTGTGCGTTTTATTCCGTTTGTAAACACTTATAGAATACCTCTGCAGGTCCTGGGCATAGTGCTGTTGACCACGGGTGTTTATTTCAAAGGCGGATATTCAACAGAAATGGCCTGGCGAGAACGTGTGCGTGAAGCAGAAGCAAAAGTAGCAGCAGCAGAAAAACTCAGTGCAGAAACCAATACACAAGTAATAACCAAACTGGTAAACAACACCAAAGTCATACGAGAAAAAGGACAGAACATTGTTAGTTACATAGACAGAGAAGTGGTTCGCAATCAAGAAGTGATTCGCTTTGTGGAAATTTGTCCTATACCTTCAGTCGTTATTGACACGCACAATGCGGCAGCACTAAATCAACCCGTTGAGAAAAACAAATGAAGTATATTGTAATTCCACTAGTCATGAGTTTGTCAGCTTGCACATCTGTACCAGTGGTTGCTGAGTTCCCGGCAGCACCAGAAATGTTAATGGAACGCTGTGCTGATCTAAAGACCATTTCTGGAGAACAGGTCAGCATAGTAGATTTTGTAAAAACAGTCACGGAAAACTACACAACATATCACGAATGTTCAGCCAAAAACTCAGGTTGGCAAGAATGGTATGTGAAACAAAAAAAAATATGGGATAACACAAAATGAGCAACTCAATATTGTCACTAAGTCAACTTAAACAAATGGTTAAAAATCCCTACATTGATCATTGGTACCAAGCTATTGATCAACTGTTGCCCGATTATGATATCAACACACCTGCCAGAGTGTCGGCCTTTATTGCACAATGCGCTCATGAGTCAGGAAATTTTGTTTTTGTTAAAGAAAATCTTAACTATCGTGCTGCTAGTCTAAGAAAAACATTTGCCAAATATTTCACTGATGATACTATTGCAGCAGCTTATGCAAATCGGCCTGAAAAAATTGCCAACAGAGTTTATGCTAATCGCATGGGCAACGGCGATGAAGCCAGCGGCGATGGATATCGGTTCTGTGGTCGTGGGTTGATACAGCTTACCGGTCGTGACAACTACACATTCTTTGCTGGCAGTTTGGAGATTCCAGTAGAAGAAGCCAGTGAATATTTGGCCACATTTGAAGGTGCTGCGCAATCAGCTTGCTGGTTTTGGGAAACCAACAACTTGAATAGATTTGCCGACGCAGGAGATATAAAAGGGCTTACCAGAGCCATCAATGGCGGTTATATTGGATTAGAAGATCGTATCCGACATTATGAACATGCATTACATGTGATGGGAGTATAAAATGACAAAAAAAAATCATCAAACAAGTTCTAGCGAAAAAGCCAAAGAAGACTGGATGAATTCAAAATGGCGTCCGATGATGGGATGGACCTATATGATTACCTGCATATTTGATTTTGTGTTAGCACCAGTTCTTTGGAGTTTGACACAGAGTTTATTTCATGGCAGTGTACAAACACAATGGCAACCGTTGACTCTACAAGGTGCTGGGCTATATCACATAGCAATGGGCGCTGTGTTGGGTATTGCAGCCTACGGTCGCACACAAGAAAAACTCGGAGGAGCTAACAATGGAGGAATTGCCTTACCACCAAATGTTGGAACAACATACATGCCGCCTGGGTCTGTGAGACCGTCCGTCCCTGGTGCGTTTGGTACATCAACACCCGTTAATCAGTCCTGGGGCTCACCGTCCCTGGGCGGAGGAAGTGGCTTTGGAGGTGCACCTTCGGCAACAAGCTTTGGCGGAAATACAGGATTTGGAACCATGGCACCTGTTAACGCAGAAGTTGTCACAGGATGGGGTGGTAGACCAGCTCCTGTGATCCCACCATTCCCAGAAAGATAACATGGCAGAAGAATCCGCTAAAGGCGCATTTATTGAATAAAAGAACTTAATCAAAAAATAGGAAAGTAATATGAAAAAACTGTTGATCGCACTCTCACTGGCTCTGGGTAGTCAATTTGTAATTGCCGAAGCGGCCAAAGAAACTGTAAGGGTTTGCGTGGATGTTAAAGACCGCAATGGAAAACCAGTCAAGGATGCCAACGGCAAAGTGAAACAAAATTGCAAAAACATGAAGAAACATGAAAAACTAGAAGGTACTAAGGTTCCTGAAAAGAAATGATCCATTGCTGTGTGTATAACTACACACAATGACTGATCACTATTCTACCCTAGGCGTTGCCCGCACAGCTTCTGCTGATGAAATAAAAAAAGCATATAGAAAATTAGCAAGTACATATCACCCAGATAGAGCAGGTGGTTCCACAACAAAATTCCAAGAGATTCAAGCAGCTTACGAAACTCTTGGCGACGAACAAAAACGAGCAGCTTATAATAACCCGCAGCCACAACATCCAGTTGGAGGTGGGGGGTTCCATCATAACTTTGATTTCAACGAAATCTTCAACATGTTTGGAGCCAAATTCCAGCAGCCGCAACAGCGTGGACATGCCAGAATGACCTTGTGGGTGACCATACAAGATGTAGCTGCTCCAGGGTCTAGAGTGGTTTCTATGGGCACACACACCGGCACACACAATGTTGAAATCAACATACCCAACGGCATCGCAGATGGAGACAATGTGCAATACCCTAATATTGGTCCTAATGGGCAGGATCTTGTGATCACATTCCGGGTACATCCAGATAAAACATGGCAACGAGTCAACAACAATGTACATACTGAAACCACTGTGTCTATTTGGAAACTAATAACCGGGGGTGATATTCCCATGTTGGACATACGTGGCAATCGAATTGAACTCAGCATACCACCCAACACACAACCCAACAGCATGTTGCGTGCCAGAGGTCGTGGATTACCAGATCGTAATGGGCAGCTGGGAGATATGTTGGTCCGGGTGCAAGCTAGATTGCCTGCCAGAATCTCTCCAGGATTAATGGCTGCTATACAGCAGGAATCTGCCGAATAAGTACGTGAAAGGTTGATCTCTATTGAGATCTATAGTATACTGTCCACATGAGCAATTCAAATCAAATCCAAGACAATCCCGAAATTGACGCTATCATCGAAGGCGCAGTGCAAATCGCACGTACATGGCAACACGAATATGTGCTAACAGAACATTTACTGTTGAGTCTCGTAAGACATGATCCATTTAGAAAAACTTTATCCAAATATGGCTGTGACGTGGTCATGTTGGAAACTGAACTGTGTGGCTATTTAGAAAGCCTACAAAGTCTGATTCGTGCTGGGGAAGATTTGACTCCACGCAAAACCGCTTCATTAGAACGAGTGTTTAATCGTGCTCTAACACAGGTGTTGTTTACAGGACGTAGACAAGTGGTCACTGTGGACTTGTACTTGGCCATCATGGGCGAGACCAACAGCAATGCACACTACTTCTTGCTGAAATACGGCGTACACAAAGCTGAATTTGTGGATTTTTGGACCAAGAACTACAAGTCAGAACGTGCAGCCGCAGGTATGAATAGTCAACAAGCTACTGAAGTGCTGGAAGAATATTGTACCAGTCTGAGTGCCATGGCTGCTGCTGATCAATTAGAGCCGTTAATTGGCCGCTCGACAGAACTGGACGAAATGATTGCTGTACTAGCACGTCGTTTCAAAGCCAATGTACTCATGGTAGGTGATCCAGGTGTGGGCAAAACTGCCATCATCGAAGGACTTGCGCAGGAAATTGCACAAAATCGTGTGCCCAAGTTCCTCAAAGATCACGAAGTGTGGAGTCTTGAAATTGGCAGTTTGGTAGCAGGATCCAAATATCGCGGGGACTTTGAAGAAAAGTTTAAAGCAGTGATTGCTGCACTGGAAGCCAAGAAGAAGTGTATTTTGTTCGTGGACGAAGCACATACCATGAAAGGTGCAGGAGCAGGCAGTTCGGGCAGCTTGGACTTTGCCAACATGTTGAAACCAGCAATTACCAAAGGGCATTTGAAAGTTATTGCCAGCACAACTTGGGAAGAATACTACGAATCATTTGAGAAAGATCGAGCACTCATGCGTCGGTTCTATCGTCTCAGCATTGATGAACCTGATCGTGACACTACAGAAAAAATTCTAATTGGACTGAGCCCACGTTTGGAAACATTCCACAATGTACTGATTGACACAGAAGCCATGACTGCTGCTGTGGATCTTGCTGCTCGTTATATTCATGACAAGAAGAATCCAGACAAAAGTATCGATTTGCTGGATGCTGCCTGTGCTAGAGAACGTGTTCGGGATGCAGGCCAGGTCACTGTTAATAAAAGCATGATCGAAGAACAAGTGGCAAGAGTGACTGGTGTACCCACTGATAGACTGCAAAATGAACGCAGTTTGAAGATTGTGGATTTAGAAAGTAACATCAAACAAAAACTCTACGGACAAGAAGAAGCTGTGGATTCAGTACTAGAACGTGTGTATATCAACTTCTCAGGAATTGGCACACAAGGCAAGCCCATGGCAAGTTTCTTGTTCTTGGGTCCAACTGGTACAGGCAAAACTGAATTGGCCAAGCTATTGAGTGAAAACTTGGACATGCACTTGTTACGTTATGACATGAGTGAGTTTCAAGAGAAGTTCTCTGTCAGCAGTTTGATTGGTGCACCTCCAGGCTATGTGGGATTTGAAGATGGTAATGTAGGCGGTGGTAAACTAATTTCAGATCTGAGTAAACATCCATTCTCTGTGATCTTGTTTGATGAAATTGAAAAAGCACATTCGGATGTTACTAATATCCTGCTGCAAATGCTAGACGAAGGACATGTAACAGGTGCAAACGGCAAACGGGTAGACTGCAAAAATACCATTATCATCATGACATCTAACTTAGGTGCCAGAGACAATGAAACCAACAACATTGGATTCAGTACTGATTTGGAAAAATCTGGAGAAGAAGATCGTGCAATGAAAGAGTTCTTCCGCCCAGAGCTACGCAATCGTATTGATAAAATTTGCAAGTTTACCAAGTTGGATACCCTGGCTATCAAGAAGATTGTTGTGAAGTTCTTGGATCAGCTTAAATCAAGTGTAGCAGAAAAGAATATCCGGTTGTTTTTCTCTGAAGAAGTGATTGAGTTGTTGGCAGAAAAAGGCTACGACAGCAAAATGGGTGCTCGTCCGTTGAATCGCAAAATTGATGAATTGATTCGTGTACCATTGAGTCGACGCATTTTGTTTGAACAATTGACTGACTGTTCATTGAATGTAGAATTGCAAGACAACAAGATTGTATTTGAACTAAAGGAACCACAGCATGTCACTACCCTATTTACAGTGTGACCCACGCGGATCACTTTATTTTGGAAAGTATGAATATGCAATAAGTTTTGATATTGATGGTGCGTGGCTGTTGAACAATCTTTCTCTCACAAAGATCCTGGAACGGTTACATAGACGTGATCAATATAATTTGTCAGTTGGACACCCAGTGACTGACGAATTGACCAAACAAAACATAATGCATGCAGTGGACGTATTAGAAAATCTTCGCAGTGCATACATTCATCGCACCTATGGGCAAAATAGATTTCATGTGTACACCAATGACATCAAAGACGTTGAGACAATGTACAGGAATTATCCAACAAAATCCACTATGAAACAAGCAGTACTTGCGTATTCCAGGGATGTTGTCATGTTAAACAATCAACCCAAATATCCTTACAGAACTTATCTTAAAGAAAAGAAGCTGTCCACAGATAAAAAACAAGCAGTGTGGAATTGGATCAGCCATCAGGCTCCAGATCTCGTGGCCAGTCCTGTTACTGAAAAATGGTTCACTGATACTATACTACAAGGTTACCGATGGGGTAGAACAAAACCGCATTCATCATGGAGCCGGGAACATTATTTTGTAGAACACAATGATCTCAAGCATATTACCATGCTGGCAATGCTATGCCCTGGGCTAACTCGTAAAACCGTACAAGTGCAAAAACGACCATAAATACAGTATGGCAAAAATTTACGAAGAAATAGTTGTGATCAAGCTATCAAAATTGGTCAAAGACGATACCACTCCAGATACAGTGGCCACTGACGATGTGCTGTCTGCACTGGCATCAGTTGCTGAAGAACTGGCTGGTCCCGGTGTTGTTGTGGAAGTGGAACGAGCATAATGGCCATTACCACCGTCACACTAGTGCCCTATACAGAGTATGGTGTGCCATCGGGTAACTATGACGGTTCTAGTGAGGACTTTATAGGCGACCCACAAAAAGCTGCTAACTACTATCTTGGACGTGGAGGTATCCAAACACTACGTTGGGTATTTCGTGGTGTGCAAGGTGAAGTTTCAATCCAGGCCACACTGGACAATGATCCTGTTGACTCACGTTGGTTTGACATAGCTGCATATGGTGATGGTAGTTCAGCTGATTCTAGCACTATTACAGATACTTACATACAAGCAGTAGTAGGCAACTTCACATGGTTGCGAGCAGTGGTCACCAATTTCAAAGACGGTGTAATTGAAACGGTACAAGCTACCTATTGAATGCCCGCCACTTGTAGATTATTTAATTTACAGTTATTACCGTGATAACGGGCAAAGTTTCCAGGAGCACATACACAACGACAATATATGCATGATATTCTTTTAGAATGAGCAAATGCATATTTTTCTTTCTGTTCCGGTGTCCTGTTTAACTGTTGTTGTTTAATCTGTTCTCGTCTTTCGCTGGTCATTGAGTCTATTGTTTTTTGACGAAGAATTGCTTTTAATTCTTCTGACATTGCACCACGTTTATGTCCAGTGTTCCCTAAAGTTTTCCCTCGTTTAGTAATTGCTTCTTGATGCCGTAATCGAATTTCAGGGTCATGCATGGGATTGTTAAGTTTAGTATGCAATGATTTAACCTTACAATATTCTTGTTTTAGAATAGAATAAATTTTTCCAGTAACCTTGTGTCGTTGTTGATTTTGATTTTCTTGATTTGCCATTGCCCAGGCTGCATAAACCATCTTTTCTCTATTCTTACCTTCGACCATTTTTGTTAACAAAAGGTGGCACACAAAATGTTCATGTGCTGTTAATTTGACTATGTTTTTTTTAAAATTATTTCCGCCTAGGCTCCGGGGAATTATATGATGATGTTCGTATGGGGGTTTAAGAATTCTGATGTTGGCTCGTTGAATAATATTATAATAACAACGGGTATATTTGTTTTGTAAATACATGGCTGATGCTCCTTCTAAGCGTTAGAGTAGTTGGATATTTGCAGTATCGCGAACTACACCTTTATTTATAAATACGTGCATGAAAACTTTAGTAGTATTACCAATGGGCGCACACCCTTTTCACCCCGGCCATTTAGAACTGTACAAATCTGCTCAACGAGCATTTCCCAATGCTGATGTCAAAGTGGCTGCAACCAACGACACTTCAACACGCCCGTTTCCTTTTAAATTAAAAGAAAAACTAGCACAATTGGCTGGAGTTTCTCCAGGTGATTTCTATCAAGTGAAGAGTCCATTTCGTGCAGAAGAAATAACAAAAAACTATAACCCTGCAGACACACAGTTGATCTTTGTGCGCAGTGAAAAAGACGCCAACAAGCCTCCGCAGCCGGGTGGTGTGAAACGTGACGGTACACCGGCATATCTGCAACCCATCAGTGACAACATGGCGCCCATGACTCAACACGCATACATGACCTACTTGCCCGTTGTGGAGTTTGGTCCAGGTATGACATCGGCCACACAAATACGCACAGCATGGCCTGATTTAAATCAACGCCAACGAACTGCATTGGTCATGAGCCTTTATCCCACAACACAAGGCAATCCCCAGCTGGCCAACACAGTGGTCCGGATGTTGGATACTGTTATGGGCACTGAAGTTGCAGAACAAGTCACACGTCAAATGAGCCAAGGCGGCATGCGGGCCAGCTATCAAAGCAAGTACAATCAGCCCATGGTTGAAGATTATTTGGACGAAGCTAGGTCGTAGAAATTCTACCAACCTGCTATACTCCGTTAAATATTCCACAACATTGAAAGGGCCTTATGGCAGACGAACAACAATTACCTTACCAGAATGCATCCCCAGTGGATCAAACTGGTGGGCAACAAAGCATCCAAGTTAACATTGACTACTTAAAAACCACAAGAGTGCATATTTCTATGCCTTGTTATGGTGGACAACTCACTGAAAGCACATTCATGAGTTATATCAAGTGGGCCAACATAGCACGTCAATTGGGCTTGGACTGGACCGTGGAAACAATGACCAATGAATCATTGATTTCTCGTGCTAGAAACACTCTTACTGCTAAATTCTTAAACACAGAAGGATCAACACACTTGATGTTCATTGATGCTGACATTGGTTGGGAGCCCTGGCACTTGCTGGTCATGTTGAATCATGACAAAGATGTAGTAGGCGGATTGTATCCAATGAAATCACTACCAGTCAAATGGTGTGTCAACGGTATTCCCGGTGCAGATCAAAATGATCCATCTGGCTTGATTGAAGTCACCAAGACTGGTACTGGTTTCTTGTTGATCAAACGTGATGTGTTTGAAAAACTCAATGCACATCCTGCGGTGAAGCCGTTTATCAACGACATTGGACTTGATCCAGCATTAAACCCTTACATGAAAACATACTTTGACACTGCTGTGCGTGAAAATCGTTACTACAGTGAAGACTGGACATTTTGCGAAAACTGGCGTGATATCGGCGGACAAGTATTTGTGGACAAACGTGTGCTGTTGAAACATACTGGAACTTATGTGTTTGATTACCAAACCCAGGACAAGCTGTATGCAGATCTGCATCAAATTGCCCTGACCAATCAAGCCAATCAGCCACAGATCGTGATCCAACAACAGCCCACGGAAAGTGAGTTAACAGCAGCCGCTACACCAGTTGAAGCCACAGTGATTGCTACCAACAAACAGGTGTCAGAGGAAACCACTACTGCTGAATAGCGATAAATAGATCATGAATTTCCATGATCTTGACAACTTTAATCTCGCCGATGCTGTAAAATTCCATCAACGTTTGAACCCCCGTTTGTGGGGGTCAGACGAGCACTTGTTACCTGATGTGCGTGACAAGTTGCTGGCAATTGCGTCAAATTTTCAAGAATTCCTGGGTGTTGATGATCTCAACATTCAGGACATTACCATATCAGGTAGCAATGCTGCCTATTCTTATACTCGCCATTCAGACATTGATCTACACCTTGTGGTGGACATGCCTGACGATCCTGTGTATCAAGAACTGTTCAATGCAAAAAAATATCAGTATAATGCCGAGCATGACATAAAGATTGCTGGCGTTCCAGTGGAACTGTATGTGCAGCCCAGTGATCAAAAGCATGTGAGTCAAGGCATTTACAGCGTAAAGAATGGTGACTGGGTACAAGTTCCACAGCGCCGTCGTGCTAGCATAGATGACTCTTGTGTACAACACAAAACAGCTGATCTTGATGCCAGAATACATTCAGCTATCAAGTCCGGCAATGCAGATGCTGTGAATCAGCTGTGGGACAAGATCAAAACAATGCGCCAAACTGGCCTGGAAAAGAATGGTGAGTTTGGCTGCGAGAACATTGCATTTAAATTGTTGAGAAATATGGGTTGCATTGGCAAATTAAAAGATGCCAAGACAGCAATACAAGATCGTGAGTTGAGTTTAAATCGTAAGCCTGCTGCCAGAAAGAAAGTCAATTACGGCATGCGTGATTACTGGTATCCAGGTACTGCGTATGCTGGCCAAGATCACCCTGCTGGTACTGAATCAGAACAAGTGGATGAAAGTGTAGAACTTGACCATTTGAAAAAGATCCTACATCGTTTCTATGCCAGTTGTGTAGATAAACTTAAATTAGAGAATCCACCTAGATTGCGTTTGGAAACAACACCAGAATGGAGTCAAGAGAACGGTAGCTTTGGTCAATACGAACCAGAAAGCAACACACTGATCTTGGCCACCGCGGGACGCCATGTGTTGGATATACTTCGCACCATGGCCCATGAGATGACACATCGTCAGCAGGATGAAAGAAATCCCCTGCCTATAGATGCTGGTGAAACTGGTAGCCCTTGGGAAGACCAAGCCAACGCCATGGCTGGCCGTATCATGCGACAGTGGGCTGAAGAACAGCCTGAAATGTTTGATGGGGTCACACTGGAAGAAGCGTCAGGATACATACCCACAAAGGCACAGGCACGCGATCCAAGATTTGTCATGGCCTTGACCCGAGATGTGCGTCCAGGTGCTGTGGGCAAGGAAGCCAACAAACTTGGATTACAAACAGATTCACAAGGTCATCCTGCATTACTCACAGCCGGTTTAAACAAGATGTTGCGAGAGTTCAAAGAGAAAGATCTGTTTGAAATCAAGATGACCAGCACCAATCTGCGTCAGTTAGCAGCACAAACAGGCGCACAGGCAGGCATGGAATTTGAAATGATTGTGCCCGATGTTGGGGTCGATGAACAAGAACCTGACTGGGAACCAGACTACGATCAGGATCAACGTACCAGAAGCTTCAGTGACATTCGAGACTTTTTCCATGACGGTGACCACAATGGACGCCGTGCAGTAGATGACCTAATGGAAGAAATACAAAACGAGTACGAGGAATGGCAGCAGGAACAAACTGCTGAAGCTTGGACACGCGATGGAGTAGATTACATGCGTGACTTTGTCAACGTTAATGACTTGTTTGATCGTGATGAAGCCATGCTACAAGCTCGTGACGAAATCATGGATGCCAATCCTGACTTGCCACAAGAGAGCGAAGACTTCTCTCAACTGCTGAGTGCCAGACTTGATGAATTACAAGAACAGTTTGTGCTGGAAGCTTTTGAAGATCAAGGCCGTGTCTTCAATGATGCATTTGAAGCGTTTGCAGAAGAACAACGAGACGAGTACGATGAAGGCAGTTTCTTGGATGACAAATATCAAACCATGAGTGACATCGAAAGCAACTTTGATATTGAATGGCCCTATTACACTGACGCTAATGAGGGCAACGACGGTGACATGGATATAGATCAAGTGGCTGATGAATTCTCCAGTTACATGGGTAAACCTGTGAACGCCAGTAGAAATTACCATGGCGGCCGTCGTGAAGCAGGTACCTATGTTGTGGAACCTGACGGCAGTTTAGAAGGCGACAACCCTGGCGACGAAGGTTTAGAATTTGTTAGTCCGCCTATGCCCATAGATGAAATGATTTCAGATCTAAACAAGGTCAAGGCTTGGGCAGACAAGTCTGGTTGCTATACCAATGACAGCACTGGCTTGCATATCAACATTTCAGTACCCAACTACAGTCTTGACAAACTGGACTATGTCAAACTGGCCCTGCTCATGGGCGATGAATATGTGCTAGAACTGTTTGGACGTTCAGGCAATAACTATGCCAAGTCAGCAATTGGCAAAATTAAAACCATGCTGAAACGCAATCCTGATATTGCTCCGCAGGTCATGGACAAGATGCGTGAGCACATGGAAGACATTGCCACCAAGGCCATTCACACAGGCACTACAGAAAAATATACCAGTATCAATACCAAGACAGGATACATTGAATTCCGGAGTCCGGGTGGCGACTGGTTGGATTCAAACTTCAGCAAGATTGAAGATACCCTATTACGATTTACTGTGGCCCTGGACGCTGCGATGGATCCTGAAAAGTATCGCCAAGAATATCTCAAGAAGCTGTACAAACTGTTGAATCCTAACGGTACCAAGGACGAATATGGTGATATGATTCAAGAGTTTGCCAAGTACATGGTATCGTTGCAGGGCAATAGCAAAGAAGTCGGCGACAAACTAAGCAAAGAAACGCAACAGGCCATCAAAGACTTTAGAAAAGCAACTTTTCAAGAACTAGAGCAACAGAATCTCGCCCGTAATCTTGCCAAAGGCAAGACACCAAAGGGACAAAAATATTGGTGGGATGTGAGTCGTCCTGGATATTTTGCCAGCATTGAAATTGTTGCTTCTAGCAAGGAAGAAGCCATCGCCAAGGCTATAGAACCAGGCAACTACCCAGACTGGGCCAGCGCACGGAACACTCTACAGGCAAAACCGCTACGACCATATCAGGATCCGAAGCCATCATTGTCCTATAGCGTTTATGATGCTCGAGCCGGTTACAATAGATCATCGATCACAGCATCAAGTCAAGAAGACGCTGTACAAAAGTTTAGACAGTTTGTTTCAGGGGAAAATAATCCACATGACTTTAGTTTAGTTGATCGTGCTGGCACTGTGGTTGCCCGTGGTGGTGATCAGCAACAACCTGGCCCACAATCTGCCGCACAACCAAGTACAGGCAACTGGGGCATTTGGATGAATGACATGAACCGCTTTGCTAGAGCTCCTGGCCAGTCTGACAACAATGTGTTGCGTAGATTCCCAAGTCGTGAGGCTGCTGAACAGTTCATAACTCAAGGTCGTGAACAAAATTCTCGTATGATAACTGACATTGAAGTGCGTGAAATTGAACCACAACAGACTGAACAACCAATCTGGTATGTAAGCCCACAAGGTAATCCTGGGCAAGAAATACAAATTCGTGCGTCATCTGAGCTAAACGCTATAAGAGCTGCTGGAGAAGCAAGACCAGATATATTTGGCAACACCGCTGGCCGTTCTCACCTGTTCCGGGCGTCGACAGTGCCAGCGCGATCATCAAATGCATTCGTTAGCACACAAAATGTACCACGCGAAGGACAGCCACGCAACTTGGTGCCCACTGGCCCAGGTCCATGGGAAATCTATAGAATCAGCGACAACTCTACTGTGAGAGAGTTGAGCAATACCAGTAGACCCGAAGCTGAACAAGAAGCACGTTTGGCGTTAGGCATGCGTGGCGAAGCTCCTGAATTGTACGGTGTTCGTACCCGCCAGGGCAATAATTCAGATGCAGCACAAGGTGGCATTGTTGACGTTGGCATACCGCAAACTTTAACTCGTCCGGGTCAAGGTCAGCAAACATTCACTGGCAACTGGTTGATCTTGAATCCGGACGGTCAAGAAATACATCGCTTCTCGGGAGTAGGCAATGTACAGAGTGATGCCAACCGTGTGGCCATAAACTGGATGCGTAGTAATCCTGGGCGTATGCAGGCTGGAGTTACAGTAGTACCAGAGATGGGTGTTGCAGCAAGCCAACAACAATACCAATACACATCCACCCCAATTCCAGGAGTAGAAGACGTTGAATTAGATATCCCAATGGCACAAACACAGTGGGAAGTATACAATAGATCTTCCAATCAACCAGTATTTGTAATACAGGCAGCAAATCAAACAGAAGCCTGGCGTCGAGGTCAAGAATGGGTGGCTACTGCAATGCAGGCAAATCCAGAAGTGGATGCCAGTAACTTCTCAGTGAGACTACGTTCTCAATCAGTGTCAGAAAACATCACAGTGTTAGAACAACGATTACGTCGTGACCTGGATGCTCTAGGCAATCAAAAACCAACTGGTCCTGAAACACCTCCCAAAATGCCCGCTGGCACAATCAAAGTGGATGTGAGCGACACCCAAGATTGGTATCAGTTGGGACAAGACATTAGCGATCTTGATCAAGCCGACAAGTCTCATTACAATCAAGGCCCGCCGCATACTGTGTTGGCGTTTGGCAGCGAAGAGCTAGAAAACATGTACAGTCACAAGCTCAAACGCCTTGGCTTGCCCATACACGACCTAGACGAGCCTGGTGAAGAAGATATGGATGAAAGCCAAGAGATCACAAAACTTGGTAAACTAGATAATGTGCTGAAAAAGTGCATCAACATGATACATCGTGGTCATGAGACTGATCCAGAAAAGTATGGACGTGTGGCTGCTTGTTTGATTGATAACAAAAACAATCACACTTATGCTATCAACTTGCCTGGGCTCAACGGAACACGACGCCATGCTGAACGAGTGGCCATAGACCAGCATCTCAAACGTCACGGTCGTATTGGTCCCAATGCCATCATGGTCACTACATTGAGTCCTTGTGTGCATGACATGGATGAGAGGTATGGAGAGAGTTGCACTGATTTGTTAGCTGACTTTGGTATTGAAAAATGTTATGCTGGGTGGCAAGACCCCACACAGCATCCTACCACAGACTATCCATTCAATCTGCAGGTCACTGATAATGCTGACATTTTTAACACTTGCCAACACATTGCCGCCAGTTTCTTACCACAAGTAATGGCCAACAACTTAAATGAAACTATCAATCCAGATGTTTTCAATCCAGCGTTCAACGACACCCAAATTTTTGATGGGCTGACATATCGTGCCACTGGGATTGAAATAAATGGTAAAGAATATTTTCAAGTCAAAGTGCTAGACGACAATTATCAACAGATAGGTCTTGCAAAATTTAGACCCAGCAAAAATGGTCTAGTGTCAGCAGTTACCAGCTTGAAACTTGAATATCAAGGCCGCGGTATAGCACGTAACATCTATGCGTATGTGAGAATGTTGGGTAACACTATTGTACCAAGTAGAAATCAATTGCCGCCTGGCAAGGCCATGTGGGATGCTTGGAAGAAGTCCGGCGATGCTAAACATCTAATGAAAGATGTAGCCGAAGAAGAAGAGCCAATAAGAATCAAACTAGGCAACAATGATGCTGCACAGGCATGGATTGAACGAGTCTACGCAAAGTATCCATACACCATGCAGAACAATCACGTTATGGTCTGGGGCAAAGGCGATGACCAACAGTTTGCTATGTTTGAACTTGTTCCTAGCTTTAGCAAGCGCGGCGCAGTTGAAGTCAAATGGATTCAAGCATATCCGCTACGTCAAGGTGTTGGGTCACGTGCCATGCAAGAACTACAAGCCATGGCAAGAGAAGATGGCATCAGCTTGACACTGTTTCCTTGGGACAAAGGACAAGTGAGTCAAAGTAAATTAACCAAGTTCTACAGAGGTCAAGGGTTTACTCCTACTGTTAAAGGTAGTAAAAGTATGCAATGGGAACCCAAATGAGAGCAACTGAATTTGTCACTGAATCAAGGACACATCATGACCATGAGTTTAAAACTGCGTACCATATTACCAGTACTGAAAACGCAGAAGAAATTCTATATGCTGGGCTAGATCCGTATGATGGCAAAGCATTTATGGTTGTAGACGAAGGTGATAAGGTCAAGTTACAAAGAGAACTAAGTATGGTCGGTGGATGGATGTACGCCAAGTCAGAGGGTAGCGATGATCCATTGACATTGTTGCAAATTGATGTGACGGGTATTCCATTGACATATGACCACGGATGGTACTTCTCCACAACTAAAATCCCGCCCAATCGCATACAAGATTTAGGTGAAGATGAACTAGCAAGGTATGTATAATGAGAGCAACGGAATTTTTAATTGAACGAGCAACTGATGTATTGTTTCATTACACCAGTATCAGAGCTGGGTTAAGAATACTGCAATCCGGCAACTTTGAATTGGCCAGCGTGACCGGCAATCGCAGCGAAGAACAGTATGCTCCTGCTGGATATCCATACTTTCTTAGTTTGACACGAACAATAACTGGCGATTATCATCGCTGGGTGGGATCAGGCGCTGTGATGTTCAAACTCAATGGTGACTGGTTTAACTCTCGATACATTGTGAAACCCATTGACTACTGGGACCGTGCATGGTTACACAGCAATGGTACAAGAACCAGAGAAGCAGAAGACCGTGTGTTTAGCAAAGAGCCCACTATTCCAATCACTCCTGTGACTGAAGTTCATGTGTTGCTCAAAGAACAAGATGAATATCGCAGTCCAGAAACACGACAGATCCTGATCACAGCCAAGCAACAAGGCTTACCTGTGTTTTTCTACACAGACGAAGCAGCATGGCGATTGCTGAACAAACGTCGAGCACAGATACCAGGCCAATCCCGTGATGTATTACGTGGACCAACACCAGCTGGATCGTCCCGCAAGCCCACAGACTTTGTAAAGCCCTGGATTGAGTTAATTACCAAGAGCGACGAAGCACATCTAAGTGATAGAGCAAAACGTGCGTTAAAGACCATGCGGTACTATGGTAATCCATCAGAAGATCAAAATCTCAGCGTGGATCTAAGCAATGCTCGCAAGCCTGATTCAGGAGACCGTGCTAGTGCTGTGTGGATAATTAAGTATATGCAAGACAATAATTTTAAATCCACGCTGGAATTAAAGAATGCTATTTCAGACAAATGGGAAGATATCTACAAGGCCAAACAACCTGTTGCAACATCCAATGAGTCTTCGGTTGACGAAAACTTTGCTGACGGCCGTAATCCTGGACGCAAGGGTCTGGCCAAACGTGTGGGAGTAAATACCAAAGCCAGTGTAAGTAGTTTGAGAAAAACTGCCAAGAACAGTTCTGGTGAAAAACAACGCATGGCACACTGGTTGGCCAATATGAAAGCTGGAAGAGCAAAAAACAAATGAAACTGTTAGAAAAAGGTGAACTAAATGAAATCAAATGAATTTATAACTGGAAAAATCAAAAAATTAGATGAAGGCTGGAGTCAAAAATACAAAAGCAGTATCAATTGCTCTCATCCAAAAGGCTTTTCGCAACGTGCTCATTGTGCTGGCAAGAAGAAACACAACGAAAGTGTTGTGATGGAAATGGTGTGTGAAGACTGTGGTATGTGCAAAACACACGGCAATATCATGGAGATCAAAAAGGGTCAGAAAGATAGCAATGGTTACACCAAGTGCTGGCCAGGAAAACATGCAGAAGGCACAAAAAAGTCAGCTGTGACTGGCAAGCAGGTAAGAAACTGTGTGCCTAACGAAAGTATCTCAGAGGAGAACAAAGGGTTATACTACAATGTAAACAAGCGCAAGAAGGCCGGTACCAGTAGAGATGCCGACAGCCCCAAGGCCCCCACAGCACAGGCCTGGAAAGATGCTGCAAAGACTGCCAAAAAAGAAAGTGTGGCGGAAGGCAGAGGCAGGCCTTTCCGCGGAGTAAGGGGAGCGTTCAATCGCGGTGATGACGAAAGACACGATCTAGATCCAACAGATTGGTACTTTGTTAAAGATGGAAAAATGTTTGCAATATCTATATATCCTAACCAAGAACGAGAAGCAACAGCACGGGGATACAGTCGTACCAGGGCCGAAGCCAAAGCCAAAGCAAGTGAGCAAGGTGTGGCGGAAGGCTTGAATGAAATGGACAAATCAGCACCACAACCCGGTCGTGATGGCAAAGTAAGTCACAGCACCTATGGTTCAAGAGATAAAAAAGGTTCTGATTATTTCAAAGGTAAGGAAGCACCCGGTAAACCTATTACCAAAAAACAGATGGAAAAACACGCACTGGATATTCTCAAGAAGCAAGGTGTGGCGGAAGGCGGATACAGCGGTATTGACGATACGGACACTGTGGGTTTTAGCGTTAACAGTGAACGGGCATATAATGCAGTAATGGCTCGCTTTGGCGACCAGATCGATCATGACGAAACTTCGGGTATTCTGTATGTGCCTGCACGTATGTGGCCCAAAGTAGAAATGGTAGCTTTTGATGCCGACGGCGAAGGGGCTGTACAAGCAGATGGCCTGGATGAAGGCTTCAACGGTGAATACGATGACCTAGCTGATCAAGTGTATGCTGAGTTTGAGCGCATGTATCCCAATATGGCTCGTCGTGCAGATGACCGTGTGATTCACAATGCAATCATGAGTGTGCTCAACTACGGTGGCGATAATGACCCTGGCGCATTGGCGGGAGATGTTGCTCGTGCAGTCAAACAACAGATGCAGTCGGGTGTAGAGGAAGGTGTAACAGAAAGCGTATACAGCCTAGAACAAGCCCATGCAATATTTGATGACTTTGAACAGGCCATGGCTGATCGTGGTCTTACTGAAGACATATTCAACTTCTTCACCGATGAAGAAATCATTCTTGAAACAGCAGCTTGGCGTAGAAGCGCAGGTAAGAGCAAAAAGGGCGGTCTCAATGCCAAAGGTGTTGCTAGCTATCGTAGAGAGAATCCAGGCTCAAAATTACAAATGGCAGTTACTACCAAGCCCAGCAAACTCAAGCCAGGATCAAAAGCAGCCAAGCGTCGTAAATCATTCTGTGCCAGGATGGGCGGAGTCAAAGGGCCAATGAAAAAACCCAATGGCAAACCCACACGCAAAGCATTAGCGTTGAGAAAGTGGAACTGCTGATGAGAGCAACAGAATTTCTCTGTGAAGACTTGCTTCCGGGATTTCATGTGTATAGTGCGTCTGTGCGGGTCAAAAATCCTTCGTATACTACCAGTATAGATGTGGCTATATTTGCCAAGTCACCTGCCATGGCTCGATTATTACTGCAAGCTCAATACGGCAAAGACAGCATAGTGACCAATGTACACAGGATAGACACATGAGATCAAAGGAATTCATAACGGAACTAAAGATAGACAATCGGCAAGGTCTCGGTGCTGTTCCGCACAATGCTGATGTAGATTACTTTGGTCTACGCACAGTCATGCGACCCAGCACATTCCTCAAACTCAGCTTGCCCTTGGATGTTAACTCTCCTGACGAAAAAGAAACTATACAATATCTACGCCGACAGATCAATGATAAAGGGTTTGGAGCACCGTTTTTAACCATAGCAGTTCCTGAAGCTTGGGAGAACGATGATTTCAATTTAGAAGCCAAGGTGCGTGATCATGACGGGCGTCACAGGATGTATGCTATCCAAGCAGAGCAGGGCGATCGTCCTGTAGAAACACATATTTTTTTGCCGCATTTCCGTCGCAGAAACATCACTGATAACATTATCAACAATCTACGCAATGGTGTGTTAAGTCAGAATGGTCAGTATGTCGGTGGACCAATCTTTGGAGATGCCAAATGAGAGCAACCGAATTTGTGACTGAGTCAGATAAAGAACATCGTGATGCTTTGGAGAAAACAGGATTCTGGGGCAAGCAAGCTGCTGGTTGTTTGTTCCTGGCAGCCGATACCAATCGGATTTGTATAGCTCATAGATCATCACAAGTGGAGCAACCTAACACCTGGGGAACATGGGGCGGTGCAATCGACGCTGGTGAAAATCCAGCACATGCTGTCAAACGAGAAGTCAAAGAAGAAGCAGGGTATAACGGCCCACTTAAACTGATCCCGTTGTATGTGTTCAGGCATCCGTCGGGATTTAGATACTACAATTTTTTAGCCATAGTAGCTCACGAATTTAAACCAATGTTAAATTGGGAAACTCAAGGATCTGAATGGGTAGAGTTTGGCGACTGGCCACGCCCACTACATCCTGGATTAGCATCTCTGTTGAATGATCAGGAATCAATGTCCATAATTAAACGATACACTGGAAAACAAGAGTTGGATGAATTATCATTTTTGGGGTCGCCTTGCACCAAAGATTGTTCTGGGCACAGAGCTGGTTATGCATGGTCAAAAGCACGTGGCAACAGAAATGCTGCCAGTCACAGCAACAGTTTTAACAATGGTGCAAGATTGGCAGCACAGGGCAAATAGAATAAATAAAGCATAGGTCATTCATAAAGGAATATCACATGAGATCAATAGAATTTTTAAGAGAAGCAAATCCGTACCAAGGTGCCGATGCTGCCAAATTTGCAGCCATGAGTCCAGAAGATCAAGCATGGTACACCCGCGGTGGCGGCAAACCCGACATCAATGACCCTTACATTGCCATGCGAGCACCAAATAAAGGTAAACCAGCAGCAACAAGTTCTGCAACTGGAGTAGGTAATCCCGGTGAAGAGGCAGCAGCACAGGCTGCCGCTGACAAGGCTGACGCTGTTGCAGGTGCTACAGATATGAGTATGGGACAAGCAGGTGCAGTCAATGCTGCCGATACTGCTGCAAGTGCTACAGATATGAGTATGGGACAAGCAGCGGCAGTCAATGCTGCCGATACTGCTGCAAGTGCTACAGATATGAGTATGGGACAAGCAGCGGCAGTCAATGCTGCCGCATCTACACCAGCAGCACCTACACAAGCAGCAAGTCCAGCTAAGCCAGCTGCTAATAAATCAATGTCCCCTGCAATCGCTGCGTATGCATCTAGAATGGGACTATTAACGAATAATAAACCAAATGTTGATGCTATTAAGAAATTTCAAACAGCTAACGGTTTAACGGCTGACGGTATTATTGGGCCTACCACAGCAGGCGCTATTTTGTCTGCACAAAAACCTGGCGGCCCTGCAGCTAACCTCAGAGGACCAGCCTCGGCTCAAGAGCGTAGCAGCTACGCCAAGGCGCCGCCCGCTAATATGACGGGTCAGGCTGCTACTCCAACAAAACCAGCGGCACCAGCAAATCCAACTAATCAGTCAGTTAGTCAAAGAATAGCAACACAGCCTTCTGTAATTGATCAAGGTAGAGCAAAATTAGGTATACCAGCAGGCGGCACAGCACCGGCAAAACTTCAAGAAAGCACTAGTAAACAATCAAATTTTGAATACAGCGTGGATCAAATGCGTCGCATGTCTACCATGTTAAAAGGGTAATATGAAGTTATTTGATTTCTTGTCTGAAGCCACTAGCTCTAACAATATCTATACTGTGAGATCTGGAGATTCCTTGCCGAACATAGCAAAGTCCTACGATACCACAGTAGATGGCATCATGTGGCAAAATCCACAGTTTGCTAGTGCTAATGATATTCAGCCTGGATCTCGAATACGTTTGCCTGGATCTGGTATGTCTGGACCATCTAATAGAGCAGGTGGTGGCACAGCAGGCAATGCAAAAATTGCTCTAGACTACTTTATGCAACAAGGATGGTCACCTGAACAAGCTGCTGGACTAGTGGCCAACCTACAAGCAGAATCAGGTCAAAATCTCAATCCTGCTGCATGGAATCCCGGCGAGAAAGCATATGGTATTGCACAATGGCGCGGATCACGACAACAAGATTTTGCTAATGCAATGCGTAAACCATTACAAGATTCTAGCTTACAAGACCAATTAGAGTTTGTACAGTACGAATTGAACAACAAGGAAGCAAACGCAGGGCAAAGATTGAAGAGTGCAAAAACAGCAGAAGATGCTGCTGCTATTGTAGATCAATACTATGAACGAAGTTCGGGCGCACATAGACAAAAACGTATGGCCCTGGCCGCAGCATTGTCTCCTTCCACGCAGATGGCATAACAGATTTTAGAAAGTAAATTACAATGGCCGCAACAATCAATTGGACCGTGACTGAGATGACATGCTATCCCGAAGCAGACGGTTATCCGGATGTGGTATTTGGAGTTTATTGGGCATGCAGTGGTGTACAAGACGGCTACAGCGCCCGGGTATCAGCACTCGCCGCCTGCGAGATTCCGTTGGCTTCTGCATCTTTTACACCTTACGTTGATCTAACACAACAACAAGTGCTTGACTGGATCTGGACCAATGGTGTCGATAAAAACGCTGTAGAGTTACAAGTACAAGATCAAATTGACTTGCAGATTATCCCTCCAGTGGTAATACTTCCACTGCCCTGGACTGAATAATCATGTTGATATACGAACTATTTAATCACCCACGTGAAGGTATGGGATTCCTAGGCGAAAAGAATGTTGAGGAAGCTGGTAATTCTAACAGTGGTCGCCGTGGTCCAAATTCTCCACCAGACAAAACCCCAGTTAAAATGGGCAAAATAGAAAAACTCAAAACTGGAATTAAACATCGTGCCGACCCGAGTCGTTATGGTGGATATGAACCAGACTCTGACGATGATCATCTTTTAAGTTCTGCATCAAGACATCGTCTGCACCGAGCAGTTACTCCTGACATATCCGACACATGACTGCACAGTTTGTGTTGATCAATGCTGATGTTTCAGTCGACTGGGACGGACCGTCACCTAATTATAGACTATATGTAGGCGGAGAATTGTTTTCAGAACGTACATGGGTCTGGCGAGAAGAGTATCTAGAAGAACTAATACAGATTTATGCACCGCCGGGCGAATATGAATTACGCCGAGAATTGGTTCCGCCGGCACAAGGGCGCATTCAAGTGAGCAATACATGCATCAAAGATGGACCGCCGGGCGCACACATGGTGAACCACACATTGTTAAGGATTGAACATGAGAGCACATGAAATAATGGAAGACGCAAGCGCAGGCAGCTCCAGCACTGGCTCTATGGCAGTGTTAGTTCAACCAATGGGTATACAAACAAGACAAGGCGGTTCTATGCTGAGTGGTAAATACACAACGGACCCGACGCCTAACACGCCCAAGGAATACAAAAGGAACAAGCATGCTCGCGGACAATTTAAAAACACTCCTGGCAACTAATTTTGCCTACTACTTAAAAGCACATCAATTTCACTGGAATGTAGAAGGTCCCGACTTTGGAGAATTGCATGATTTCTTTCAAAACATTTACGAAGATGCTTACTCAGCACTAGATCCCACAGCAGAATACATTCGCTATCTAGGTGAGTATGCTCCGGGAAGTTTAGAACGTTATAGTGAACTCACAGAGATTTCTGGACAGACCAAAATTCCACGTGCTCGATTAATGTTGGAAGAATTGTACGCCAACAACAATCAAATGCTAGATGTACTGAACGCTTGCTTTGCGGTAGCCAACGAAGAAAATCAACAAGGTATTGCTAATTTTATTGCAGAACGACTTAGTGCTCATGGCAAGTATCGTTGGCAACTGAACAGTTATTTGAAGGTTGAACGAGCATGAGCTATGATATTGCAAACATACTAAAACGTCTGGCCGTAATTGAATCAGACATTACTCCCGTCTCGGTAAAAAAAGGGCTGAACAAGCAACAAAAGTCAGTGCCGCAACTGCCTGCATTGTTCAAGCCAGAAAACGTATCACCAGTATTGGGCAGTGATAATCAAAAGAAACCATTAGGCAAAAACATGGTTGGCGATAGTGTTCAGCCTGTTCGGAGTGCATTGGCTGAACGCATGTCTGAGATCGACGAAGACATGTTAAGCCGAGTCAAGAAGGATCTCACACAATATCTTGACCAGCTGGAACAAAAAGCCAAACAAGAAATTCAAGATAAGAATCCTGCCAAGGCCGACGATCAAGACGAATACGACGAACAGTCACAGGAAGAATCCCAAGAGCCAATGATGTCAGGTACTGCCATGATGAGTCCAGTTAGTGTAGGCGAATCTGGTCCTGTAAAAACAATCACATTAGAAGATGGCACATGTCTAGAGTGTTGGGGAGATCAACGTCGCGGATTTGAAATTCGCCATCAAGGCCGTATATTGCCCAGCAAGTTTAGAGACTTAGATGAAGCTGAAATGGCAGTAGAGATGTTTCGAGCACATCGTCGTTCACAGTTGCAAGATCCCAGCCAAGATTACTTAGAAGAAGCATAATATGATTATTGAGAATCTTTTCAAGCCCACAGTCGTTGAAGGCTCTGCTGCCAATGATTATTTTACTCGTCGCAAGAGTGAAGAAGAACGAATTGCAGGTACTCGACCACCTGCCAAGAACAAAAACAACCCAGCCGACACTGACTATTCCAAACGTAGGGCACGAGAGAAAAAAGTTGATCAAGGCGTAGCAGGAAGTCGATTAAATGAATTTGCCCCTGGTGGCAATTCTGCTTCAAGCTATTACGCTGTTACCGAAAACTTTGTTAATGAGTTCGCTCAGCAAAAACAAGAAGAAATACAGGATCTAATAGATGCTGGGTGGACCAAAAAAGACTTAGCACAAGCCGGTACACAGGAAGTTGCTGCGGCAGACATAGTACATTTCGAACAAGTCCGTGATAGTTTCTTAAAAGGACTAAAACCAGGATTCGACGCATACCTTCAGGGCGACACACAGTTAAAAGATCAGTTAGGTGCATACTGGATAGAAAATGATTTACCACTTAACCAAGACTGGGGAAAAATCTATGGAGAACCATGGGGCGATGATGGTGAGTTTAACGAAGGTGTGGCGGAAGGCAAAGTTATTAATACCTATCTTTGGCATGGGTCAAGACAAAAGATTCCTATGCTAGAGCCAAGACAATCGGTAGATACAGGTGGTGCGGCTGGTAGTAATCAAAATGCTATCTATGCTACCTCCGACCCTAAAGTTGCTATAGCAATGGGTCTAACTACTGCTGGGTCAGACACAGGTATGTTCCCCAATGATCCACAAATGGTTTTGTTCAGTGGCAAGATTAGAAAAGGTGAATATGTGTATCTACATAAATTACCATTCAATGGTCCAGATGAAAAACCACAGTTTGTTCAAGGTGGCAATAGCAGAGAGTTTCATTCTATTCCTGGAGTAGAAGGAATCAAACCCATTGAGATAAAAGAAATTCCAGTAAACAAATATTTGAATTTAATCAGAAAAGCAACGCCATCAGACTTAAAATTACGTAAGAAGTATATGAAAGAGCAAGGTGTGGTGGAAGGCTCAGAATTGCGTAAGAAATATATGAAGAAGGCTATAAAAGAAGTAGTACACCCAGATATTTTCGACAAACACATTTCGAACGAACCAACTGAGAAAGTCCGCATGGATGACTTTGAGTTCAAAGCCCGTCCATTTAGGGGTAGAATTCTTGGACATGGTAATCTGAATGATATAGGATTATCTATAACAGCACATGATCGTCAAAATGTAATTGGTTGGGCACACTTCGTTGTGAAATCTGATGAAAAAGGTAATCAATGGTTGGAAAGTGAATGGACCGAAGTGGATGACGATTATATGAGCCGAGGCGTTGCTGCCATGATGTATGCTTTTGCTAAAAGTTTAGGCAACGATGTTAAACCAAGTCCCCATCAAAGTACCTGGGGTAAACGGATGTGGAAGAAATGGGGCAAAGACGCCAAACATTTAGTTGGTGAGCAAGGTGTGGCGGAAGGTGCTCCTATTGTAGTAATGCCCAGAGCCGACAGACTAAAGAAGCCAGAACCAACTAAGGTTAGATACCAAGGTGATATCGTTCCACCAACAAAACCACCAAGCACAGAGAAGCGTGGAGTCAAAGGTCGAGCTGGTCAAAGACCCATGCCCAAGTATGATGTAGAAGAAGCCAAGAAAAAAGGTATTTCAGAAGGCCGTGTTAAAGAATTAATAACGGATTTACGAGAGCTAACTGATGCTGAATTTCAAGCACAATATAAAATGACAAAAGCCGAAGCTCGTGCAGGACTATCAGGCAAGAACGAAAGTGTAGCGGAGGCACGTATGAGTGCTGCACAACGATTGAGCATGGCCTGGGACAAACAACGTGCTAAAAGTGATGCCAGTTTGCGTAGAACTCCTAGCTCAATTCCTAAGTCTACTCCTGAACCTAAAAAAACGGACACTGGACCAAAGACCGTAAGTGAAAGTCGTGTGAAACGTCGAGCACTGATGGCACAGATGCTAAACAGCCGTTGAGTTAACCAAAACTACTTGCATATAGTCAACACAGTTGCTATAATGTATTTTTACTGGAGAACTCTATGAACAATCAAAAAACATTCAACGGCGACCAAAAGATCAAACTGATTCAGATCATCACGGAAGGTATGCAGGTCACACAAGAGATTGAAACACTCACTGGCGGACTCAATGATACCATCAAGGCCATTGCCGAAGAATTAGAAATCAAACCCGGTGTGCTGAAAAAAGCTATCAAGCTAGCACACAAAGCCGAGTTTGGTAAAGCCAAACAAGATCACGAATTGCTGGAAACTATTCTGGAAACTGTAGGCAAAACACTTTGACCACTAGATTTCAAGAGTGGCGCAGCAATATAGTCCACTACATTCAATCTGATTTCAATGCCCACCCACTGCGTTTTTGTTTGGAAATGCTAGGGTGGGTGATATCGCTGGGTTGTAGTCTAACCTATGCTATCACTGTGCCTAACTTGCCATTTATCCCTTTGTATATGGCATTTATCACGGGTTGTTTGATCATGGCCTGGTGTTCATACACTCGTGGTAGCTTTGGCATCCTAGGTAATTATTTGATACTAAGTATTATTGACAGCGCAGGGCTGATAAAATTGCTGATACAAGGCAATTGAGAGTCGTTCACTTTAAGAACATGAATCATGGTTAACCAGCCACAAATGGAAAATAATGAGAGCATATCGTTTTAAGCACCTGGTCTATATACCAATTTATAAGAATGCCGCAACTTCTTATGAAGTGCTGTTTGGCAACACACTGAATTGGCCCACCTTCTTATCAGAGGATATTGACTGGTCAAACGATACTGTATTTGCTCACATATCCAATCCTTATGAAAGACACCTACGTGGGACAACACAATTTTTATATCAAAATCAGTTGACGTCAGTCATCAACGATCCAAGATTTGAAAAATTCTTGTCGTCGGGATATTTTGATCATCATTCGTATCCGCTGACTCTAATGTTTGGTGATAATATTAAAAAAATAAAATGGTTGCCATTGGATCATCCAACTATTCAAAGTAACACAATAACATGTTCTTTTTTGCGTAAACATGGAATTGTAATAACAGAAGATCAAATACCAAATATGAACATTAGCCCGCCAGATAAAAAAAATATATTAGATCGTATTAGAAAAATTTGCGAAAAACATCACTACATGTCAACTGGGCTATTTTTTATGCTCGACGATGATCAAGTATTGTACAATAAAGTTATTAATAATATTGGAGATCAATGAGTTACTTTGACGCCTCGAACCCAGCGAGTAATAAGCTGATACTTAAAAAGGAAAATTTTCATGTCATATGTTGATGCGTTATATGACCGAGCACACGATCGAATTCACGTGGTAGAACGCCGAAATGGTCAGCGGGTATACCAAGAGTATCCGGTCAACTATGTGCTTTACTATGACGACCCTAAAGGCAAGTTTCGTAGCATATACGACACACCGGTAAGTAGATTTTCCTCACGCAACAACAAAGAGTTTCGAAAAGAAGTGCGTATGCACTCCAGTAAGAAACTCTACGAAAGTGATATCAATCCTATCTTTCGTTGTTTAGAAGACAACTACAAAGGCAAAGACGGCCCTCAACTGCACACAGCATTCTATGACATCGAAGTAGACTTTGATCCAAATCGTGGTTTCTCACCGGTGACTGATCCGTTTAATCCAATCACAGCCATATCTGTATACATGGATTGGCTGGATCAGATTGTGACGCTGGCAGTGCCGCCACGCCACATGAGCATGGACACAGCTAGAGAAATTGCTGCTGAATTTGACAACTGCTTTATGTTTGAAAAAGAAGCAGACATGCTGAACACATTCCTAGACTTGATTGAAGATGCAGACATTCTCACTGGATGGAATTCAGAAGGCTATGACATTCCGTACACAGTGAATCGAATCACCAGAGTGCTCAGCAAAGATGATACCAGACGCATGTGTTTGTGGAACCAGTTTCCCAAACCACGTGTGTTTGAACGCTTTGGTGCAGAGAATCAAACTTATGATTTGGTAGGACGAGTGCATATGGACTATATGCAATTGTACCGCAAATACACTTATGAAGAACGTCATAGCTATGCGTTAGACGCCATTGGCGAATACGAAGAAATTGGTCGCAAGACTGCATTCGAAGGCACACTGGATCAACTATACAACCAGAACTTCAAAATCTTTATTGATTACAACCGTCAAGACACAATGCTAATTGGCAAGCTGGATAAGAAACTTAAATTTCTCAGCTTGGCCAATACACTAGCACATGAAAATACCGTGCTGTTGCAAACCACAATGGGTGCAGTGGCCGTGACTGAGCAAGCTATTATTATTGAAGCTCACGAACGTGGTATGGTAGTTCCTAACCGTAAAGAAAGATTCACAGATGAAGACACGCAAGCCGCAGGTGCCTATGTTGCTTATCCCAAAAAAGGAATCCACGACTGGATTGGTAGCATCGACATCAACTCGCTCTATCCCAGTGCTATTCGGGCCCTTAACATGGGCCCAGAAACCATTGTTGGTCAACTCAGACCCACAATGACTGATCGGTTGATCCAAGACAAAATAGCTGGTGGAGATAGCTTTGCTGCTGCATGGGAAGGATTGTTTGCCAGCTTGGAATACACAGCCGTGATGGAACAGCAACGTGGTACAGAGATCACAATAGACTGGCAAGATGGTGAGGAAACTGTTCACTCAGCTGCTGAGATTTGGAAAATGCTGTTTGATTCTAATCAACCGTGGATTCTCAGTGCCAATGGCACTATATTCACCTATGAAAAAGAAGGTGTGATTCCAGGCTTGCTCAAACGCTGGTATGCCGAACGTAAAGACATGCAGAAGAAAGCACGAGAGTTTGAAGGCAAAGACGATGTGCAGTTTGAATACTGGGATAAACGTCAATTGGTCAAGAAGATTAATCTAAACAGCTTGTATGGTGCTATCTTGAATCCAGGTTGTAGATTTTTTGATAAACGTATTGGACAATCAACTACCCTTGTGGGTCGCAGTATTGCCAAACACATGGATGCATATGTGAATGAATGCATCACTGGCGAATATGATCACAGTGGCAAAAGCATTATCTATGGTGACACTGACTCTTGTTACTTCTCAGCATGGCCCATGGTTCAAGCTGAAGTCGAAGATGGCAGAATGGAGTGGTCTGCCGAAACTTGTATTGCATTGTATAACTCCATAGCTGATCAAGTAAATGATTCGTTTCCTGGATTCATGGAACAGGCATTTCATTGTCCACGAGATATGGGATCTGTGATTCGTGGTGGTCGAGAAATTGTGGCACGTACTGGCTTGTTTATTACCAAGAAGCGGTATGCTGTGCTGTACATTGACAAAGAAAACAAACGTGTGGATGTGAATGGCAAACCAGGCAAGGTAAAGGCCATGGGCCTGGATTTGAAGCGCAGTGATACTCCAGTGGTTATTCAAGAGTTCCTTAGCGATCTTCTAAATAAGGTCCTAACAGGAACACAGAGAGAAGAAATTGTAGAATGTATTAGAGAATTCAAATACAAATTTATTGAACGCCCAGGTTGGGAAAAAGGCTCACCCAAGCGTGTGAATAACTTGACCAAATATGGCAATTTAGAAGAGAAGAACGGCAAGTCCAACATGCCTGGGCATGTGCGAGCTGCATTGAACTGGAATACATTGCGACGCATGAACTCGGACAATTACTCGATGCAAATTGTGGATGGTATGAAGACCATTGTGTGCAAGCTCAAAAGCAATGCGCTAGGGTGGACCAGTATTGGATATCCCACAGACGAACATCATTTGCCAACATGGTTTAAAGAACTGCCGTTTGACGATGCCAACATGGAAGCCACTGTGGTGGATCAAAAAATTGACAATCTTTTGGGTGTGTTGTCGTGGAACTTGCAATCAAGTACCAACACAGCAAATACATTTACTAGCTTATTTTCATTTGAATGATACTTAGTGACTTAGTTGGATACCTAAATCATTTAGATACACTTGGTGTAGAATCAGCTGTGAGTGTCAACGCAGAATTGGCTGGTATCAGTTATGTAATACAAAACAGTCAGATACAATTTCCACAGTTGACAGATCGATTACTCGCAACTCAGGATCAAGTCAAACTGTACTTACAGCAGTATGATCAAACTTTGCATAACATACGCCAACATGTTCAGGACCTAATCAAACATAATGAATCTGTATATTTTGACCACAGTACCAAACTGTATCAGTCTATGCAACATGAAACTGTTGAATACATTCTGCAAAGAATTCGACCTATAGATCCTGCTAAGAAATTGCAGTTGCGTGGTAGATTGCAAACCTACACTGATTGGAAATATCCTGGATTAGTAATAAGGCCTTCGCACAGTCCCTGGGTGGAGGATTTAGTAGCACTGGATCCCATGTATTTTATAGATACTCATAAAGACCTGATGGCTCCTGTTACTAGTCAATTTCCTCCCGAATATCAACGTAGATTACGATGTTATGTGATTGATGAATTCAATAACCAACCTATATTTGAAGCATTACCGCAACAGCAGTTTGGATTTGTTTACAGCTTTGACTATTTTAATTTCCGCCCCTTGGAAGTTATAAAAAAATATCTGTTGGAAGTATTTAGATTACTGCGTGGTGGTGGTACGTTCTTTTTCAACTTCAATGATTGTGATCGGCAAGGTGGAGTAGAATTGACTGAAAATCATTTTTGCTGCTACACACCAGCAAGATTAATATATGAACATGCAGTTGAAGTAGGATATGAAATTGTTCGTAAAGAGATTATTAATAGTGCAAGCACCTGGGTAGAATTAAAAAAGCCTGGGCAGTTGACTAGCATTCGAGGTGGACAATGTTTGGCTGGGATTTATAGAAAATCTGTGCCAGTACTACCTGACCCAGTGACGATAAAAGAAATTCCACCAGAAGTAGTTGACATTCCTATCAAACAACTCTATAATAGTTTAGACTTAGACCAATTGATTAAACTGGCTGAAATGTTGGGTGTGGATATTTCAAATGCCACTACCAAACGCATGTACAATATCAAAAAAGTTCGAAGAACTATAGAAGCATTTCTGGAACAGCAAAACTTTTCAGAAGACCAATTGAGAAAATTATTTAAAAGGACCCAAAAATGAAAGACAATCTCTTAGACCTAGTGCAACACACATTTGATCTTGGCTGTATCGACTTGATCAAAGTCACCGGCACAGATGCAGCCACAGCAGTAAACGGACTGGCCGCTGACAATTCAGTTATTGTGGAAGCACAGTTTGCCAACCCTGTTGCTGATTTTATCGGCACGTTTGGTATGCCTAATCTTGGCAAACTCAAGACTTTGATTAACTTGCAAGAATATCGTGAAGATGCCAAGTTGACTATCACACGTAGAAGCACTGGCGAACCAGATGGCATCAACTTCGAAAACAAAGCAGGAGACTTTCGCAACAACTACAGGTTCATGGCCAGTGAAGTTGTGAATGACAAACTCAAGACTTTGAAATTCAAAGGTGTAAACTGGCATATCACATTTGAACCCACAGTGGCAGCTATTCAGCGTTTGAAAATGCAGTGGCAGGCCAACTCAGAAGAAACTAACTTTCAAGTCAAAGTTGAAGACAAGCATCTAAAGTTTTTCTTTGGAGATCATTCTACACACAGCGGTAACTTTGTGTTTCAACATGATGTAACTGGCAGTCTCAAACGCACCTGGTCATGGCCTATTTCGCAAGTGATCAGTATACTGTGCTTGGTAGGTGACAAGACCATGAAGATCAGTGATGATGGCTGTATGCAGATCACTGTGGACTCCGGTATGGCTGTTTACAATTACATTTTACCTGCACAAACCAAGTGATCAATCAAGACAATCTCACAGCCAAGCAGAACGACTATGCTGTGTTCCTTCCAGCCATCTCGGGATTTTATGCTACGTTCGTGGGCAAACAACGTAACGAACCATATGTAGATCCTGGACGTATGCCTGCCGGACTTACTGATATGGAGATGATGAATTGGCTTAACAGTCAAAAAGCATTGTTTCCGTATCGGTGGAGTTTGTATTCAGGTGGACATGCCAACTTGGATCTCAACAAACAAGACTGGTCTGAGGATATGGTTCGCAATAGAGAACCAGGTAGCTTTATACTTGGTGACTCAGGCGGATTCCAAATTGCCAAAGGACTGTGGGAAGGCGATTGGAAGGCCAACTCAGGTTGTGCCAAAGCACAGAAAAAACGTTCAGCAGTGCTTGCATGGTTGGACAGTGTGAGTGACTACGGCATGATCTTGGATATTCCTACTTGGGTGATCCACGACAAGAAAGCAAGCAAAGCCTGTCAGATTACCACACTACAAGAGGCAGTAGATGCTACTAAGTTCAACAATGAATATTTCATGGCTCATCGCAAGGGCAAAGAAAATGGTGGTGCCAAGTTCTTAAACGTGTTGCAAGGTGACAATCACACCAGTGCTGAACAATGGTATCAGGAAATGAAAGACTTTTGTGACCCTGTCAAGTACCCTACCACACATTTTGATGGATGGAGTATGGGTGGTCAGAACATGTGCGACGTACATTTGGTGCTTAAACGCCTAGTGGCATTGCGACATGATAACTTGCTACAACAGGGCAAGCATGATTGGATGCACTTTTTGGGTACATCAAAACTAGAATGGGCAGTATTGCTTACTGTGATTCAACGTGCTGTTAGAAAGTATGTTAACCCTGATTTTACTATTTCGTTTGATTGTGCAAGTCCATTCCTGGCCACTGCTAATGGGCAAGTATATCATCATATAGATTTGGCACACAACGAAAAATGGTGCTATAGAATGAGTCCCATTGCCGATGACAAGAAATACAGCACAGACACTAGACCTTATGGGTCGGCTGTGGTAGCCGACGGATTGGTGGATCACTTTGATGAAAGCCCGCTCAGTCGATTGCTGACTATGAAGGATGTGTGCATCTACAAGCCTGGCGACTTGAACAAGATTGGCAAAGAAGGCAAGACATCTTGGGATTCATTCTCATATGCATTGCTGATGGGGCACAATGTTTGGATGCATTTGGAAGCGGTGCAACGTGCCAATAGAACATTTGATTCAGGGTCGTGGCCTTACATGATGTGGCATGAGAATGGTGATCACACTCACTTTGCAGATATTGTAGAGGCTATATTTGCAACATCCAATCGTGCAGAGTCTGAAGCTATTATTGAAAAGTATGACCGATACTGGATGGATATTATTGGTACTCGAGGATTCAAGGGCAAAAAGACCAAGAATGCCAATACACAGTTTTCGGCATTATTTGATGTGGTAGAGGTTGACTCTGAGCCCGAAGATCTGTTAAACTTTGAAGCATTACAACAACTCGAACAGGATCAAGTATGAATCGAGAAGGCCACGAGAACATCAAGTTCTTTTATGGAACTGAAGTAGAACACACACCTGCATTTGGTAAAAAGACATTATTTGTAGTTGGGGTACAATCAGCAGATGATATTGCCGCCAATATACAAGGATGTGAGCATATCTATTTTGGTGCCAATCAAAGTTTTCCAAATATTGATACCAACGACTACGTAAAGTGGTCGCAGTGGGAAAATATGATTCTATACTTTTTGCAAAAAGGGTACCTGTGTACACTTGATATTGATGTCAAGTGTGTGGAAGGATTATTGGAATCTAGCCTAACTGAAGATCATAATTTTATTCCAATGATCTCAGTCAAACTACCATATATCAAACTGTTAGGCTATAATGCCACACTCAAAATAGACGACAAGGACTTTGCTGCTACCAATCCTGGTGTTTGGTGTCATAGCATACATGAACTACAAAATCGAGACCACTTTACTGACTGGTCTAAATATACCAAGGACGAAACATTATGAAAGCTAAAGTTGTTAGACTCAAAGCAAACATGGTTGGTAAATTGGTCCCATCAAATTTTGGTGGCGCCGCTGGTCGATATATTGAAAAGGAACTTGGCGAGCAAGGCTATCCTATGTCTAATGCGCCCGGGCCAGATATACCGGAGATCGAAACAGAAGTCAAATCAAGAGATCTTGATGCTGTTTCAGCACACACAGTTGGTAGGATGACTCCCGAGGATATTAAATTGACTCCGTACAGAGAATCTGTGATCTATGGCAAATTACAGCGACAATATCGAGTCAAGACCAAAGATCAAGTCATAGTCTCAGCAGAAGTGTATAATTTTTCAATACTACACATACAAGAAAAAATTGAAAAGTGTTACGAAGCAGCTAGACAGAAAATCATCCAAGGTGATCAAAGTGATTATATCCTAGGAGGCTACTATGGGTTTTTTGAGAGACAGGCCAACGGTCCTAGATCATATCAGTTTAGATTTACAGATGGTGCTATGAAGAAACTTGAGGCTATGTCTCAATCTACTTTCCACAAACTTTTTACTTTGGAATAATGTTATGAACGAACGCGAACAAGCATTGCTAGAACAACGAGAGCGAGTTCGCTCTCGTGCAGATCGCAAGATCTGGGTCACATTCCGCAAAGAAGGCATCCATAAATATCCAGCTGCTGCCACAGATCCTGCATTGGCCACTGGAGATGAATATGATGTATCGTTTCTTGCTACTGCTCACCGTCACATCTTTCATTTCAGGGTGTGGATTGATGTCGAACATTCAGATAGGGCCATAGAGTTCATTCAATTCAAACGCTGGCTTGAGAATCTATATCAAGACGGAACCTTGCAACTTGACTACAAAAGTTGTGAAATGATGGCCGAGGATCTTTACGATCAAATCGCTGCAAAATATCCAGACAAAGAAATATGGATTGAAGTTAGTGAAGATGGCGAGAATGGTTGTTTAATAAAATTTAAACTAACTTACTCGGCACAGTCAATTAAATATTGATGCTCTCGTACAGTTCATCAATGGATATAGAACACTTGTTGTATTTTTTACGATTAGAGTGCCGCGGAAGCATTTGCAAGTTTAAGTAATGCCCTATTACTTCTGGCGGAACATTATTTAAAAAACCTTGATGTTTACTATACTTGTGATCCAACTCATACTCATGGCCTCTTGGTAAGTTTTCAGGATTGATTTTATCATTATGATACAACCAACTTTCTCGTGTAATACGATCAACTATGCTTTCGTAAATACCCCAATCAGACTGTTGTTCAACAGAAATAGTGGATTTAGCCTTAGAAATATTATTGCCCTTGCTGCGGCGCCATTGCTCATCAGTGTGAAGTTCAGCAAGTCGCTTATTACCACTAATGCTCATTTGCTTCATATGATTCCTGCGCAACTCTTTAGACATATTTTGTTGCCGGGCTGCCTCAGCTTTTTTGACAAAGCCAATACATCGAGTAATCTTCTCAACACATCGCATCTGTTTAGAATTGAAACTTATCCAATGTGCTTGACATCCGCACAAAAAACAAGTATCATTAGTGGTAGGGTTGGTTAACTTAGGCATAACTTATCTCTCTATCATCATTTATTTAGCATAGGAAACAAAATGAGTCTCTCTTTAGAAAAATTATGTGGGGTCATCAATGAAAATTTTGGTGAACCTTATTTGGCAAAAGATGGAGTATTGGCCGAAATCATAGACGATGACGGCACCAAAGTATTGAGTATCAATATTGGGCGTCGAGACGTTCAGATTGATGAGCAAGGAGAAGTTGTTAGTTGTGGCACCTTTCTTGGTATGCCCAACAACACGTTAGTTTATATTGAAGATAACAAATAAGGAAACACCATGGCCAAAGTCATCATCAAACACAACCCCCGCACTGAACAAACTTGGGAGGATCTGGACCAATATCGTGAGTTCTGTGTCGATTACGGATACAAATTCAACGAGTCGGATCTGTATAACTTCCGCAGTTATGCATTCCAACAATTCAACAAACACAGCCAGGGCAAGCCGGCCAAGAACATGTGGGACGAAGACACTCGTCGACTGGCTGGATACCGTGCATGAGAAAGTTGTTTTACATGGGCCTAGAGCCCTATAAAGCACGTTACACGCTACAATTGCAAGATTGGAACACTGCGGTGTTTGATCGCCGTGGTATTGACTATGTAGTAGTACCCGGCGAAACACTCAGCAATGATCAAGCTATTGTAACTGGACAAGTTCTAGATGCACATGGCCGCACATACTTTGGTATGAGCCAGCTGATGAATCTAATACGGATGATGAAAGCAGGAGAATGTTCCAACGAAGACATTATCTACTTCGAAGACATGTTTCAACCAGGCATTGAATCTTTACCTTACATCCTTAAACAAATTCCGGAGTCATTGCGCCCAAAGATCTTTGTTCGCTGTCTTGCTCAGTCAATTGATCCTGATGATTTTGTACATGTATGGGGCATGGGCGATTTTATGGGTCACTATGAACGCATGGTGGATTCATTTGTGGATGGTGTATTGGCCACCAATGAGGAAATGGTAATGCATATGAAGATTGCAGGTTGGAAAGCTCCAATCTACAATATCTCTGGCCTGGCATTTGGCAAAGCAGAAGTACAATCACGTGTTCCTGGTATTAAACCCTGGAGAGAGCGTAAATCGCGTGTGGTATTCTCAGCACGGTGGGATCAAGAAAAGCAACCTGATTTCTACATGGATCTGATTGAATCATGGTACAAACATCATCCTAAAATAGCTGTGGAGTTTGCAGTTTGCAGTGGCGGCAAGTTGAAATCAAATAGCGAAAGCTACATGCAACGTACCCGTGATCTACAAGCAGCAGGCAAACTGGTGATCTACGAAGATTTGGAAAAGAATGATTACTATAATATCGTTAATGATAGTCGTGTTGTGTTTAATTGCGCCCTTCAAGATTGGGTTTCCAACACAGTCAGTGAAGCAGATGCTCTTGGGTGTAATGTTCTATACCCTGCTTATAGGTCTTTCCCTGAAACTTTTTCTAATGACCATTCCAGACTTTATGTTCCTTGGTCAATAGAAGATGCCCTAAACAAGTTAGAAATACTACTAACTTGGCAACATCCACGCATGGGACAAATTAGCAATCGCAACGACGGCACAATTGATCGTGTGTTAGATATCATGCAAGGCAATGGCGAGGATATGTTGCGTATGGGTGTGGATTATAGGAAACATACCCGAGAAGGAAAATTCTAAAATGGATGTGGTAGTAACTGGAGCTTCAGGATATATTGGTGGACAAGTGGCATTGGCTTTGTGTGATGCTGGACACAGAGTGATTGGCATTGACCGTAGACCGTGTGCTGCACGTTTAAAAGATGTGTTCGATCAGTTTGTACAGGCGGACTTTGATAGCGATCAAGCCAAAATAAAATTGATACAGGTACAACCCGGCGCCATCATTCATTGTGCTGGTACCAGTTTGGTAGGACCCAGCGTTAAATATCCTTCAGACTACTACCACAACAATGTGATCAAGACCATATATATGCTGGATCTTGTGGTTCATGCCCTGCCTAAAACTAGAGTTATTTTTAGTTCAAGTGCATCTGTGTATGGCGAGCCGATACTAGATTCATGTTCAGAAGTTGATCCATGTGAGCCAATAAGCCCATATGGCGAAAGCAAACGCATGATTGAACAAGTGTTAGCCAGCTATCATCGAGCATACAATCTTGACTATGTAGCGTTCCGTTACTTCAATGCATGTGGTGCAGATCGTCAGGGGCGACATGGACAGGCACCCGGGGCCTCTCATGTGATTGCTAGAATCTTAGAAGCCACTCGTGATAACAAACAGTTTTCCTTGTATGGTGATGATTACGAAACACCCGACGGAACTTGTGTACGTGACTATGTGCATGTGGAAGACATTGCTCATGCTCATGTGTGTGCGTTGGATACTGCTGTGCTATCAGGTGTTTACAATCTAGGATCAAATACTGGTACCAGTGTGAAAGAGATCTTAACCCATGCTGCTGCAATTGCAGGTTCTGTATCTGTATTGCTAGAGCCCCGACGGACCGGTGATCCTGCTGTGCTCACTGCCAGTGCAACAAAGTTTAATAAATTGATGCCGAACTGGCGTCAATACACACTAGATGATATGATTCAACACGCATGGGCTTGGTATGTTCAAAAAAATTCTTGAGTTTGAACAGGCACTGGCCGAGTTCACTGGTGCTCCTGCTGCAATCATGACCGATTGCTGTACACATGCTATAGAGATGTGCTTGAGGTATGAGCGAGTAAAGGGTCTCAAGATGACTCCTTACACTTACTTGAGTGTTCCTATGACCATGCACAAGTTGGGCATCGACTATGTGTACTTGGATGAGCGTGAACAAACATGGTCTGGGGAATACAATTTTGTGTATACCAGAGTTTGGGACAGTGCTAGAAGATTAGAACCCGGCATGTATCGTACAGGGCAGATGCAGTGTTTGAGTTTTGGGCATGACAAGCCTTTACAAATAGGGCATGGTGGTGCTATACTGTTAGATAACAAGCAAGCCTATGAAGTGATGATAAAACAACGATATGATGGTCGCGACCTAAATATCTCACCCTGGAACACACAGAAAACATTCCAGTTGGGATATCACTACAGGCCTGCAATAGAAGATGCTGAACGTGGGTTAGAGTTGTTGGAGCAGTACAAGTCTGCACCTCAAGAACCCAAGTTTGTACAGTATCCAGATTTGCGAAACATAACCATTAAGGAATAACATGTTAAAATTTAAACCAGACCCAATCATACACCCACAATCAGAAGAATTTGTTTCGTTGGAGGGGAAAAACTTGTATGTTAAAAAACAAGACGTAGATCAAGGCAAGTATCTAAGCACAGCAATTCGCGAGCGTATGCGAGCAGATGGTAAGAGATTTTGGGCAGGCGACAACATCAGTGACTATCTACATGATAGTGATAAAGAACATTTGATCAACGAAGCAACACAAGCATTTGAACAAGTATTAGATACTTTGCTAATCGATCGTGAGAATGATCCCAATAGCAAAGGCACAGCAAGACGTTTGGCCAAGATGTACTTTAACGAGATAATGGAAGGGCGATATGAACCAGCACCAGACGCAACAGCGTTCCCAAATGATTCAGCAGACCGTTATGAAGGCATGCTCGTGGTTCGCAGTGAACTTCGTAGTATGTGTAGTCATCATCACCAACCCGTTACTGGGGTTGCTTATATTGGCATTATTGCGGCAGAGAAACTGATTGGTCTCAGTAAGTATACTCGTATTGCACAGTGGTGTGCCCGTCGAGGTACTTTGCAAGAAGAACTCTGTAACGACATTGCAAGAGAAATCATGAAGGCCACTGGTAGTGAGAATGTTGGGGTCTACCTTGAAGCGGAACATGGGTGTTGTACCAATAGGGGCATAATGGCACATAGTAGTTTAACACAGACAACAGTGCTTAAAGGTGCATTTAACACTGACATGGGTACTAAGAAAGAATTCTTTGATAATATCCTACTTCAGTCAAGAAACGGCAAGTAAGTCAAATCCATTGTCTCTCCAGGTCTTGCTTATGTCAATATTTAGATGAGTGATCTTTTTACTACCCCTTCCGTCAGGAGTAGGAAGGGCATCTAAATCGTTGTAGATAGTATTTAATGTCCATTCGGGTATGTTTAGAACTTTCTGTATTTCTTTTTTAGTTTTGAATATACCCAATGGTGTGATAAACTTATCCTTAAGTATTCTCCGAGGAATGCAATTTTGCGCGGCTCTATTTGCTCGCCAGGTATCGACTCTTTTTTGTTGAGAAAGTGGGTCCTTCATAGGATTATTATTAATCATACGCCAGCGGACTTGTTCGATAATTTCTGGAGTAGAGAATACATTGTCTTTTCCTCTTTTATATCGCGGGCCATTATATCTGCTACTCTTATTAAAAAATCCATAGGCGTGTCGCATTTTGATTTCTGCTGATGTTGTAAGTTGGATTTTGATTAATAAACAATGGCACACTCTATGTTCTTTATAACTAAGTATTACAAGATTATCAGTGGAATTGGTGCCGCCAATACATTTTGGAACAATATGATGTTTTTGATACCCATCATTTTTTACTTTTTTGTATGGCCTTGTTAATGCTCTATTAATAATTTGGTAATAAACTTTGGTGTATCTGTTATCTAAAAACATTGACTTTCCTATAAAATTGCTGTATAATTTATTTATGATAAAACTTAAAACTGGTTGCTGTAAAAATAGTGGTATCAAACTACAACAGGAATTTGCACCAAGATGATCAATTACGAAACATTAGATCAAGCCCATGCTGCCGGTGTAGCACCGTGGGATCTAAAAGTACAAGAGTTAAGTGATTTTCACGTCACTGTGTTTGAAGATCGTTATCCAGTGACCCGTGGTCATTTGCTGTTTGTGCCTAACTACAACACTGATGCGGTGATCATTGACTGTATGGAATCAGCTATGCGATATGGCCGTCACATGGTAGCCGATGGCAAATGTGACGGATTCAACATTGGTATCAATATGGGACCCGCTGCTGGACAAACGGTAATGTATCCACATGTGCATTTGATTCCACGTCGAGTGAACGACACTGCTAATCCTATTGGCGGAGTACGTGGAGTTATATTTGGGCAAGCCGACTATAAGGCCACAGGCTACCAACTACCAGTATAAATATTCATAGCGGTCTTGGGCGTCATTCCCGCTTTACAAACTCTGCTGCCTATGCTATAATCAACATAGGAGAAAATCATGGCAAAAAAATACTTTTCAACAAAAACTTACAAGCAAATTGGACCTGTAGCGTATCGCCAGTGGCGTGCTCAGAGTCACTGCAATCTCATACACGGTTACGCAATGAGCTTTCACTTTGAATTTGAATGTGATACCCTGGATGCACGTAACTGGTGTACAGACTTTGGCGGCCTAAAACCACTCAAGGCAAATCTAGAAGATTGGTTTGATCACACTTTGCTGGTTGCACAAGATGATCCCATGCGTGAACACTTGCTGGAATTGGGCAGACTCAAACTGGCCAAGATCACAGAAGTAGAAAAGACCGGGTGCGAAGGTATTGCTGACTTCTTGTACGAATACGTTAACACAATCTTCTTGCCCAACTGCGGTAGTGAAGAAGCTGCACGAGTTTGGTGTTGCAAGGTAGAAGTGCGTGAGACTGATTCAAACATGGCTGGCCGTCAAGGTCATCGTGAAGACAACGAGTTTTAATAAAATGTGGCGTCTTTGGGCCAAGGCCCTGGGCGAGAAATCAGGCAACACAGATGCAGAAGCAAATTGTGTTGCCTGCATTAGAACTTGCATTATATTATGTTATATTGTGACCAACTGCTTTATTGTGGCAGGTGTTATACATCACTGGTAAATTAAAATGAACAACAAAATTGATATCAGTATCTTGCTGCCCACTCGTGGTCGGGCACAAGCGTTAATGAGTAGCATACAAAGTCTCTATACACTGGCTGAGGATTTTGACTCAATTGAAATATTGTTTGGCGTAGATAATGATGACGTGGTGGGTATGGAAAACATACTACACAACGTCTGTCCCTGGATTGAACAAAACAATATCAAACACAAGATTTTGGTGTTTGATCCACAAGGCTACAATAACTTGCACCGTTATGTAAATGGCCTAGCTGAACACAGTCAAGGGTCCTGGCTGTTTTTCTGGAACGACGATGCTGTGATGAAAACCGCAGCATGGGATGTACGTATACGCGAGCGCACAGGTGAGTTCCGACTGCTGAGTGTGTATACGCACAACGATCATCCGTACAGCATCTTTCCTATTTTGCCACGGCAATGGTTTGAAATACTAGGGCATATCAGTCAACACAGCAGCAATGATGCATATGTAAGTCAGCTGGCGTATTACCTGGATATTTTTGAACGTATTGATGTACATTGTGATCACAATCGATATGACATCACTGGTATAAACAATGACGCAACTTATCAGCAACGTCGTATTATGGAAGGTGATCCCAGCCAACCTGGAGACCTAAATCACCCCGACATGGTCAAAATACGTACTGATGATGTTGCCAAGTTAGCCACGTGGATGCAGGATCAAGGACTTGATCTAACATTTTTTGTTGATGCGTGGGAAGGGCGACAAGATCCTTGGATCAAGATGCGGGCCAACGATACCAACAATCAAGTTGACGCCACTGTTAAACAAGTAAATACTGAATGACAAAAAAGAAAATCAGCTTTGTTCAGCCCAACTTCCAACAAGGTCCTAAAGAATTTAATGCGTACTACCTACCTTATTCTGCAGGAGTTATACTGAGTTATGCACTTGCTTCAGAAAAAGTCAACGCAGCATGGGAAATTGATCACTTGGTATGGCGTAGAGCACCCATTGAAGCACTGGCGTTGAAACTAAGCACCAGTGATGTGGTAGCATTCTCAACCTATGTGTGGAATCATCGATACAATTATAAACTAGCTCGACTTGTAAAAACACTCAATCCCAACTGCTTGATTGTGTTTGGTGGACCTGAACCAGCTATTGAAGATCCCGAGTTGTTTGAAAAAGAACCATTCATGGATCTAGTGATCAAGATGGAAGGAGAAATGACTTTTAGAAATATTCTCGAAGATCATGGATCTGACTACACTCATATTCCAGGACTATTAATCAACAGTTCTACAGGATTGATCAACACCGGAGATCCCAAACGTATCAATGATCTAGACGAGGTGCCAAGTCCGTATCTCACAGGCATTTTTGATCGTATTATGACTGAAAATCCCAAAGTGATTTGGAATGCCACATTAGAAACCAATCGTGGTTGTCCTTACCAATGTACATTTTGCGATTGGGGTAGTCTAACATACAACAAGGTCAAGAAGTTTGAACTGCAACGTGTTTACGACGAGTTAGACTGGATTGGAGAACATTGTGGATTTGTTACCATTACCGATGCTAACTTTGGTATGTTTGTGGAACGTGACAACATGATTGTAGACAAACTGATCCAAGTACAAAAGCGTTGGGGCAAACTGGAAAGTTTTTCCATGACCTGGGCCAAGAATCAAAAGAACGAAGTTGTAGATATTGTTAAGAAACTGATTGACGAATCACCCAACTTTGGTCAAGGTCTTACCGTGAGTGTGCAAAGCATGGACAACGATGTGCTAGAGAATATAAAACGTCGTAATCTTGATCAACACAAAATTGATGAGATCTTTGCCTTGTGCGACAAAAATAATATTCCAGTATATACGGAATTGATCTTGGGGTTGCCTGGAGAAACAGTAGAATCTTGGAAAGAAGCTTTTTGGAAAATCTTTCGAGCAGGCAATCATGGCGGCATTAACATCCTACAATGTCAGCTGCTGGAAAATGCTGAAATGAATCTTTTGCAAAAACGTTTGTATAAACTGGAGTCTGTACCAGTATACGACTACATGAGTGGTAGTTACGGCGATGTAGATCTTAACGAAAGCATTGATGTAGTTGTAAGTACCAAGACCATACCGCGAGATACTATGTTGGATACACTGGTATGGAGTAGTTTTATTCAAACATTCCATATCAACGGACTCAGCACGTACATAGCTAGATATCTAGCTAAACAACAAGATATTGACTACAGCAAGTTCTACGAAGATTTATATGCATGGGTACAGAAAGATTCTTGGTTCCGCTTGCAGTTTTTAGAAACTCGTAGTTACTTTGAAAACTGGATGACCAAAGGGCGCATTGATCATCCCCGTATCGGCAACATTGAAGTGTTTGGGTGGAACCTTATGCACAGAACCACACTGTACATGGTCAAAGACCAAATGATCAACTATGTGTTTGATTCACTTGACAAATTCTTGCAGAGTCATTATAATATTGATTTGCAAGTGAAAAATCAACTGTTACAGTTCCAAAGAAATTATGTAATTGACTACAGAGACTTAGGAAACTTGCCAGTCACACAATCATTTGATTATGACTTTCTTGGTTACATCCAAGACAATGCTGCATTGAAAACCCCCACAGTTTATCAATTTGATACTGTTGAAGATCCTAACATGAGTGAAGACCGTTTCCTGGAAAATATGTATTTTGGTAGAAAACGCAACTTTGGAAAAACTAATATCACACGTATAACACAATGAGTTTACCCGTACAAAACCCCAATATTGATATCAGTGTACTGTTACCGGTACGTGCAAGGCCAATTCCAATGGATCAATGTTTGCACACATTGATTGATACTGCTACTAGTCCTGAACGTATCGAAGTATTGATAGCATTTGATGATGATGATACAGATACTATAGAATATTTCATTGATGTGATTGCACCATATCTTGATTCCAAAGGTGTAACCTATAGTGCTATGCAATTCAAACGATTGGGTTACCTTCGTCTCAATGAATACCTCAATGAGTTGGCCAATCACAGCACCGGTTCATGGCTGTTTTTCTGGAACGATGATGCTGTAATGACCACTACTGGGTGGGACGATGTTATTCGTGAGTATAATGATCGTTTTGCGTTGTTGCGAGCTGAAACCAATCATGAACATCCATATGCCATCTTTCCAATCTTGCCACGCAAGTGGGTAGAAATTACAGGTAACATATCACCTCATCAGATCAATGATGCGTGGACCAGTCAGATTGGCTGGATGTTGGATATTGTAATTACTATACCTGTAATGATTGAGCATGAACGTTTTGACCTCACAGGTAAGAATGGCGATGATGTGTTTAGGAATCGCCCCATGCTAGAGGGCAATCCTAATCACCCTAGAGATTTTAATCATGTGTCATGGCGCACCCGCCGTATGCAAGAGGCTATGAAAATTGCCAACTATCTAATACCGTTAGGGTACGATCTTGAACATTTTAAATTGGGCATAGAAAACAAAATTGACATCTGGCATAAGATGTTGAAATTAGATCCCAAAGGTCTAATGAAATCATGGAGTAGTATTGACCTTGACAACTGACCTTATAGACAAAATTAAACATTACTGGAATACACAACCTTGTAATGTCAAACACAGCCTTAGCGAGCCAGGCACAGAACAATATTGGAACGAAGTTACCGAACGTAGATTCTTTGTAGAACCTCACCTGCGTGATTTTGCTAGTTTTCATCTGTGGCGTGGCAAACGTGTATTAGAGATAGGATCCGGTATTGGATCTGATGCTGTGGAGTTTGCACGTCATGGTGCTGACTATGTGGGCATTGATCTTTCAGCAGAATCTGTAGCCATGAGTCGACAACGATTTGATCTATTTGGACTCAATGGCAAATTTCATGTGATGGATGGCGCAGACAGTGCAGCAGTGGACTGTTTGGGCAAATTTGATCTAGTATACAGTTGCGGAGTATTGCATCACTATCCAGACATGACTGCATGTTTGAATAATATCCATAATGCTCTGGTGCCCAATGGGGAATTTCGTATGTTGGTATACGCAAAGAACTCCTGGAAGTATGCAATGATCCAAAAAGGCCTGGATCAATTCGAAGCACAATCAGATTGTCCGTATGCCAAAGCCTACAGCAAGGAAGAAATTTATGACCTGTTGGAGGAAAAATTTCGAGTGCTGAGAATTAGGCAAGATCATTGTTTCATGTATAATGTACCTAAGTACCGCAACGGCGAGTATGAATTAGAGCCCTGGTTTGCTGCGATGTCAGAAGAGATGCGAGCAACAGTTAAAGAATACCTGGGTTGGCATTTGTTAATTAAAGCACAAAAAATATGAGTAAACTTAAAGTAGCTGAACTGTTTTATAGTATCCAAGGTGAGGGGCGTTATATGGGGGTGCCCAGTGTGTTCTTGCGTGTGTTTGGATGCAACTTCAAATGTGCAGGATTTGGTATGCCACGAGGCAAACTAAGCAAGGAAACAGAAGAAATTGCAGTCATGCATGCCATGCATCCATTTAAAGAGTATAATGAACTTCCGCTGGTTAGCACAGGATGTGACAGTTATGCTAGTTGGCATCCAGACTTTAAAGAGTTGAGTCCCATGCTAACCAGCGAAGCCATTGTAGATCGTATTGTGGAAATCATTCCGCACGGGGAATGGAAGGATGAGCATCTTGTTATCACCGGTGGTGAGCCATTGCTAGGTTGGCAACGTGCTTATCCAGACTTGTTGAATCACGAAAAGATGTTGAAGCTGAAAGAAATTACTTTTGAAACAAATGGTACTCAAAAGCTCTCTCCGGAGTTTAAAGAGTTTCTAAAACAGTGGGGTACAAATCCTCCATTTACATCTCGTGAGATCACATTCTCAGTTAGTGCTAAACTTCCTTGTAGTGGTGAGAAGTGGGAAGATGCTATCTGCCCAGAAATTGTGTGTGAGTATGAATCTGTTGGTACAACATATTTGAAATTTGTTATTGCTACCGAACAAGACTTTGCTGATGCTGAGTGTGCTATTGCTGCATTCCGTTCTGCAGGATTCAAAGGACATGTGTACTTGATGCCAGTGGGCGGTGTAGAAAGTGTTTACTCATTGAATAACAAGGCTGTGGCTATTATGGCCATGAACGCAGGTTTACGTTACAGTGACCGATTGCAAGTACCATTGTTCAAGAACGAGTGGGGTACTTAATGCTTGATCACCCGGTGAGTCAAGAGTTTCAATATCAAGAATGGGGCCTAAATCAAATACGCAACTGGCGTTTGAATTTTTGTTTATGGCCAAGAAATTGTTACTTTTCTAGAGATCGACTATGGCTTACTTGGTGTTACAAAGGATCTAGAATTATCTCAGGACCCGGCGACCCAATTGATGATGTATACTACATAAGCAAATTTGAATATTTGTTGTGGCAAATAAAACGATAATAGAAAAAGTGGACATATATCAAAATGACCAAGAATTCAGCCAATGGTGTCAGCAGTTTTGATAGTGAATCAACTGGTTCGCTGATACATTTCCTCAACAGAAATGTAACGCCGTACGCCACGTCCACCCTGGGTCCTAAGTTTGATCTTGTGCCTGTTGAAAAACAAAAGGACATCATGCTCAATGTTGCCAGAATGCATTCTCAACAAGAATACAATCGCATCATGGATCTGGTTCGAGTGTTAGAATCACAAGCACAAGAAATTAAACGTCGATTAGAAATAACAGATGCAGTTCATGCTGCCGAATATCAGTTCCAGACTTATCACGGTCAGACCTACTGGTTGGCGTTTGATACTAACAAAAACAAAACCATCTTGGCTAAATTAGGCCCCAATGACTGGAGCAGCAGTGCTCCTAAAAATTACGAATATATTACCCAAGTCAAGTGGCTGGGCGATTATACCTGGGTAGAAGTAAAAGAGGAATAATATGGCATTTTTTGATATGTTTCGAAAGAAACCCAACACCGTTGCAGAACCCAAGCCGCCTGGGCCTGCAGTGACTCCGCCTAAGGCTCGAGCTCGAACAGGCCCTGCTAAGGAAGAATCCAAAACAGCCAAGCAACAGGCCACTGAGAATAACTTGCCCTATGTGAACATTCTCAGCATGGATGTGGATCTAGACAACTTGCATCAAGGTGCATTTGAACTGGACTGGAATGAGATTTTTGTAGCGCGGCTGGTCAAAGCTGGATACATGATCAAGAAGGATGATACCGATGCTGAAATAGTGGATCGATGGTTTCAAAATGTGTGTCGACATGTGGTAATGGAAACTTGGGAACAAGAAGAAGCCATGGCCAAGAGTGGTATGTGGGTACGCAGCACCGATGTTGGCAACGGTCGAACTGAAGTATCGTGAAACTATACGTGAACGGTGACAGCCATACAGCAGGTGCCGAAGCAGTGTCACCTGCTGCATTTGCTGAGGACGACGGCTATCCTGAACTAGGACGCCGACCACATCCTGCTAACTTAGCTGTAAGCTGGGGGCAACAATTGGCCAACAAGTTAGGTGTTGAACTAATTTGTGATGCTGAATCTGCTGCTTCTAACTACAGAATTCTACGCACCACGCGAGCTTGGATGCAAAGTTTGCATCCTTGGGAATCAGCTGTGGCAATCATACAGTGGAGCACGTGGGAACGAGAAGAGTGGATGCATAATGGCAAATACTTGCAAGTAGGTAGCTCAGGACTAGATTGGGTTCCTGAACAGTTGCAAGATCAGTATCGACATTTTGTAGTTAATGTGGATTGGAATCAGCGTCAACAATACTGGCATCAAGAGATTTGGCAACTGCATCAGGAACTGGATGCTATGAAGATACCACATGTGTTTTTCAACGGCAACAATTCGTTTGACCGTGTTACCCGCCAGCTGGATTGGAAAGATTCATACATAGCACCGTATTCAGAATTCACTTACAATGAGATTCTGCGTGATCAATTTGAACCTGTCAGCGCCGGCTCTTGGCATTTTGGTAAAGACGCTCATTGCTTTTGGGCTGAATTTGTGTTACAATACTGTATAGAAAACAATATATTGGATCCCAATGCGATATCTTTTGATTGATACAGCTAACACTTTTTTTCGTGCTCGACACTCTGTTTTCCGTGCTGCCGATGCATGGGAAAAAGTAGGATATGCTTTACATATTGTGATGAGCAGTGTAAACAAAGTACACAAACAATTTCAAGCAGACCACGTGGTGTTCTGTTTAGAAGGTCGCTCATGGCGCAAGGACTTTTATGCGCCTTACAAGAAGAATCGTGCTGTGGCTCGTGCCGCATTGTCCGACACAGAACAAGAAGAGGATAAATTGTTTTGGGAGACTTACGATAGTCTCACTAAATATTTGGCTGACGGTACTAATTGTAGCGTTATCCGACATCCAGAAGCCGAAGCCGACGACGTTATTGCTCGCTGGATAGCTTTGCACCCGCAAGACGAGCACTATATCATTTCATCAGACACTGATTTTATACAATTGCTGGCACCCAACGTTAGCCAATATAATGGCATCACTGACGAGCTTCACACAATCACTGGTATATTTGATGCCAAGGGCCGACGTGTGCAAGATAAAAAGACCAAGACAGACAAAACTATTCCTGATCCCGAATGGTTGCTGTTTGAAAAATGTATGCGCGGCGACACCTCAGACAACGTCTTTAGTGCATATCCTGGTGTGCGAACCAAAGGCACCAAAAACAAAGTTGGCTTGCAAGAAGCATTTGAAGATCGTAACAGTAAAGGCTATTCGTGGAATAATCTCATGTTACAAAGATGGTCTGATCACAACGGTGAGGAGCATCGTGTAAAGGACGACTACGAACGCAATCGTGTGTTGATTGATTTAACTGCACAGCCAGAAGATATCAAAGCCAAAGTGGACGGTGCAATACGTGAACAGATCAGCCACAAAGACATTGGTCAAGTTGGTGTGAGATTTATGAAGTTCTGTGGCAAATACGACCTCAACAAGATATCCGAGTCAGCAGAGCAATATGCTCGTTGGCTCAACGAAACATATAAAGGAACACTAGATGAGCATCATAGCTAAACCCGTGATCAAGGATCAGTTTTACATCCTTACACAGGATAATAAAAAAATTGGTAATATTGAAGCCACAGGAGATGGCTTTGCAGTGCGTATTAATGACAAGGTCATGCCATTTAAGACCATTGCAATGATCCGCAAACAGGTCGATATTGAATTTCCAGCAGTAGGAAACAAACCTAACCAGGAACCTGCTAGCTATCAAGTACAAGGATATCCGTCTGGATCTCGAGTGTACAATCCCATCTGGGATGTGCAACATAAATTGCCATTGTATACCAAGAATCGCAAGTCACGTTCGTGGTTTGCAGCTGGCTGGTATCAGGTCAAACAACGCCGAACTTGGTGCATTGTACAAAGCCCTAAACTCATTACCTTGGAACGTTATCCGTATCAAGGTCCATTTTATACCAAAGAAGAAGCCAATGTCAAACCTCTTCCGTGACCAAGAAAAATTTATGAAAGCCTGTGACCAAAATGTCACAGGCGATCAAGCACAGTTCGATATGTATATGGATCTAATCGATGAGGAATACCAAGAGCTCAAAGATGCAGACGACGATATCGAAACGCTAGATGCACTTATTGATATCCTAGTTGTTACAATTGGTGCTATACACAGCGCAGGTTGGGATGCCGAAGGTGCTTGGAAAGAAGTTATGGCTACTAACTTTGCCAAGATCGATAAAGGAACAGGCAAGGTGCGCAAGCGTGAAGATGGTAAAGTACTCAAACCACAAGGATGGGAACCACCAAACTTGAAACCATTCTTGAAAAAGAAGGGTGCTTTTAACAAGTTCTCCTGATAATTATGTCGCATTCATTACAACAAAAATTCGTTGAGGAAATTAGAGATCGATTTCCTGATTTCTTTAAATTTCCAAAACTTTTAGAAGTAGGAAGCTATGATGTAAATGGGTCAATTCGATCTATAATTCAAAATACATCGCAGCACATTGGATTAGATGTTGCTCCTGGTAACGGAGTAGATATAGTTGTAGGCGGGCAGGAGTTTGATGGTCCATCAAATCATTTTGATGTGGTAATTTCTGCAGAATGTTTTGAGCACAATCCTTATTGGTTAGAAACATTCATCAACATGATAAGAATGTGCAAACATAATGGGATAGTGATATTCACTTGTGCCACTACTGGCCGTGAAGAACACGGTACATCAAGAACATCGCCCACGCACTCGTTAACTACCAGTATCGGATGGGAATACTACAAAAATTTAACTGCCGAAGATTTTACCAGCAAGATTGATTTTAATCTTCATTTCAATGAATGGAATTTTAGAACAGTAAATTGGGAACTTCAAGATTTATATTTTTATGGTATTAAAAAATGAGTATACACATTAATCGATTCATTGATTCAGTAAAGGCACATGAAGCACGTGGACAACGTGAATTCATGATGCCAATTCGAGATGCCAAGGACTTGCATGCTGACATAACCAAGATGTTGTTGGCCATAACAGAACTGCAAACTCAGCTGTTGACTGCACAAAAAGAACAAGTTATTACTGTGGAACTGGGCGGGAAAGACTTCTAAATACTCCTACATTTTTGCATAAATAAATGTAGGAGTATAATGGATGAGCCGCCCCAAACCATCAGTGTTAATAGAGAACACCAACAAGCAGACCTATAAAACTGAACAGGTATTGGCCAGCGAAGGTATCTGGGCAGTGTTCTTTGATAATCGACCAATCAATCTCAAGACTTCAAATTTACTCACTCAGTATCCAGGTCCCAAGTATAAAAAAGTATCTTTTTCAAATAAAGGACATGCAATCAATTTGGCTAGAAAACTAAACATTCAGTTTCGCACTGATAAGTTTTCTGTAGTATTGCTCAAACAAGGGGATAAAATATACCCCAATGCGAAATAAACAAGCCATTACTGAAGCACTGATCAGGCAGTTTCCTGAATCTCAGCGTCCAGGATTAGATTGGGCCATGCAAACATGGTGGCGAAATTCTCGTCAAGGTGCAGGTATGCGTCTCAGTGCTCATGGTTATATTGCAATGCAACGAATGAATATCGAGCATTATAATTTTGATATTCGACCTGAACAAATACGTCCCAAACTATTAGTACAATTGGATCAACGATTACAAGATCCATATTATCTTAATATAGATAGAAAAAATCCCAGCATTAAATTCTACGGATCAAAAGAAGCATTTTTAGCTAATCTTTATGGGGATTTAAATCAGTTTCTCGAGAATTATACTCAATAATAATTGATAATATTATATGTTGTGAGAAACTCACACTAAATTTGTTGTAAAAACGCCACAAAAAAGTAGGCTTTTTTACCCGGCAAAACGGTTGACCAAAATCGTCAAATCGGCTATAATACATGTATGGAAGCAAAAAAAGCCACTCGTAAAAAGCGTGTTGATCGCACTCATATTGTATATGCTTTGCATATCGGGTTCGAGACTTACATTGGTATCACTGCCAAGACTCAGCGTACTGTGTTGATGAGCCTGCGTAGCCGTGTAAACAAGCACATCTATCGCAGCCGCACTGAAGACAAGAGCTGGGCTTTGTACGAAGCAATTCGTAATGCCGGTACTGATAGCATAGTGTCAACCATAGTTGACATTGTGCGTGGCAAAGAAGTTGCACATAAGTTGGAACGACAGCTGATTGCTCAGTACATGCCTGCACTGAATACTGATGTGCGGGTCAAGCAAAACGGTTAAACCGTTTTGCTATAATACATACATAGACACAAAGGAAATATGATGACTCCCAAACAAACCGCAATTCGCAACATGGCCAAGGTATTCGGTGTGGCTGTACTGGCTGGTACCCTAACCAGCACCTTATTGATCTTCGTGCCCTTGCCCTACATTGGCATCGGAGCCGCAGTGATCATGATGCTCTACTTGATCCACATGATCTATGAGTTGGAACTGAGCAAGGCTGAGCACCTCGAAGCACTGAACAAGCTGAATAACCCTAGAGGTTGACAGGTCTTTGATTCGGCGTTATAATACATACATGTTGAACAGGAGCACACAATGAGCAAAGACACTAAATCGTTCAAAGAGTGGACTGACCAGTATGTTAGCGATAACATTCACAAGCTCAACGCACCTATGGTTCAGGACCGTAAGACTGGTGAGTTCTACAACCCACAGGAAGCATTCGACAAGCTGATGAACAAGCCTGAGATCATGGCAGTGTTCAAGCGTTTGTCCGTTCGTTAATTTAAGGAACAAGAATGAAACCAGAAATGAAACTGCTATCAATGTACTCCATTGCTCTGGGTTGGGTCGATGGTGATTTCAGAGCCAGTGATGCCTGGGCAGACTTTGCCCGTACAGCAGACGGTGAAGCAGAACGTGAACGTGCTCTTCGTAAGAGCCTCAAGGCCAAGGCCTGGGCCATTGTTGGGTTTGACCGCGAAATGGATCGCTTGGTGAAGGAATACAAATGAACGAACGAATTCGAGAACTTGAAGACCAGGCTAGTCAATATGCTAGTCGAGAAACAACTGACTTAGATGAATGGGAATTTATTTTCCGTAAAAAGTTCGCAGAGTTGATTGTTAGGGAATGTGCTAATATTGCGTGTGAGCATATGGAACTAAACGAAGGGACCGATTATAATATCGGTAGCAAGATTAAACAACATTTCGGAGTTGAAGAATGAGAACACCTATGGTATATTCTGCGGACCAAATCAAATGCTGGGAAGTTCAATCCGCTGGAAAGAATGGATTATGGACTCAGGCAAGACCTATGAGTTGGCCAGGAATAAACCTACGAAAAAGAATTACCGCCGCTTGGATGGTATTCACTGGACAGGCAGATGTATTGATTTGGTTAGGAGTTGAAGAATGAACGAAGAACGAAAACTAATCGGTTATACAGAACGAGAAGAAGGATTCTATCCCATGTATGCTCCCGGAGAAGGCTATATTGTTACTCACGCATTTATTCTTTGCAAGTATTGCAATGGTGCAATTTATCATTGTATGGGTCCGAGATATGATGCAGTATGTTTAACTTGTTATGAGAAAGATCCAGATGCACGATAAAATTAAAGAACTTTGGGAAAAGGCTGCTACTGCCTCAGCCGCATATCCAAGTGGGCAGAATAACTCTTGGGAAACTCAGGTAAACTTCATGGACAAGTTCGCCGAGTTGATTGTGCGGGAATGTGCTGGCATCTACAGCAAGATTGACAACGGTAATCTACACATGGGCACAGACGATTATCTTGAAGCATTACACAAGACCTTTTTCGGAGTTGAACAATGAAATACATTGTAAAACATACGGTAGATTCAAATAATGAAACATACTCAGAATATGTTCAGTCTTTTGAATCAAGAAAAAACGCAGAAGATTATGCCGATACCTTGAACCGCACTCAAGGCGACGATTATTACTATGTTGAATTAGAAGATTAAACAACATTTCGGAGTTGAAGAATGATTGAATTTTTAATAGTTTATGCTATCGGTCTTGGATTGTTATTCTTGCTGGCAATGGTGGGCAGTCTATTTGTTCGAGGATTAGACAAATGAACAATCGAATTGATGAACTTGCCATTCAAGCAGGTGCCAAGATTGAAACAGCACATTGGGTTTATTATGATGATTTTTCTTATCAAAAGTTCGCCGAGTTGATTGTGAAGGAATGTTGCTCCAAGTTGGTTGAAATGGGCGAAAGTTGGCACGAGTTTGCCCGAAACCCGCCCCGAGGACAAGCACATAACGCAAGTGGGGCATTGTTTGCCGCATATCGTTTGAAGGAAGATGCTGTTGACGAGATTCGAGAACATTTCGGAGTTGAAGAATGATGGGATCTACTCCGTTCTTCAAACCCCAGGACTACGATGAACAGGGTGGTGAGCAGGGCTGGGCTGAACAATGAACAAGATACCAATGTTAGAACGGTTTGCCGCACAGAGTCTTATCGAGCATGATGGCGAGTTAATCTTTAGTAAGGAAAAGTTCGCCGAGTTGATTGTTCGGGAATGTATTGGATGTTGCGAACAAGTTATCAGTGATCCTGTTCCAGAAAGTGTAGACACTTGGTTGAATGGTGGCACACAATGTATTGACGAGATCAACCAACATTTCGGAGTTGAAGAATGAACCGGCATTTCTTTCAAGACGCAAAGACTGCACTCTGTAACATAGCCGGCGACCAACTTGTAAAAGTTGAAGGCCCTGATTTAACTGCTTTTTTATTGCAACAAAAATGAACGCACAAATTAGAGAACTTGAACTAGAGGCCATTGCCTATGCTGACAGCAAGGTGCCTGCCAACGATCGATACAATGACATCTACCACAGCATCGTTCGTGGTAAGTTCGCCGAGTTGATTGTTCGGGAATGTGCCCGACCCCTAATTTTGTTGGGACGAGAAATGGATAAAGATGCCGAATTCTATAAATATCATTCCAAAGAGGTCATTGCGACACATATGTACATACGATTAGAAAAACATTTCGGAGTTGAATAATGACAAAGGCCGGGATAAAGGAAGCATTCACTATTTGTATCATTTTGGTACTTGGTGAAATTATACGACTCTATTTATGGAACTAACATGAACGAACGAATTAGAGAACTGGCTAAAGAGGCTGTTAGAACTATTGAGGTAAAGCATGAGGGTTATAGGGGCAAAGGTTATACAGAACAAGTAGAATTTTTTGACAAAGAAAAGTTCGCCGAGTTGATTGTGCGAGAATGTCTCTTGGTTACTAAGAAACAGTATAATGATACACTTCCTTGGGGCGGCGTAGAAGATACTATCAAGGAACATTTCGGAGTTGAAGAATGACAGAATTTTTGCTTGTATTTGTTATGGCGCTGACTATGCTGGGCTGTCTTGCTTTACTGGGCCGGTTGATGGCTACGGGAGTTTAAATGAATTGGACTGCAGGTATCTTAGTATTTGTTTTAGTGTACATTCCTATGATGGTCGTTTTTTATCGTTTTCATAAACGAAACAAAGAGATTGACATTGAGTATGAACAAAAACTAGAACAAATCAGAAAGCGTTATGGTGTTAAATGATTCCCTATACTGACTATGAATGTAGACTTTTGCTACAAGAACTAGAGCGTGGTGAAAAGGTCGTTCTCCCATCAAGTTTAGAACATGCTGAATTCATGATTAAAGTAGCGCAAGGATACATCAACCAACACAAGCAGGAAATGCTTGATATACTTAGGAAATAATATGAATATTTCATATAAAGTACGATGGTCTCAACCTTACACTGAATGGGTTGTACGGACAGTTGAAGAAACGGTCGATGTGACTGACTTCAAGGAAGCAAATGAACTGATTGAAAGGATTAAGAAGTTATGATTAAGATGTTGTTAATTTTTGGATTGTTGTTCGCAGGGTTCTTTATGGGCATCCATGCACTAAGAACTTTGAATGGAAAAGAGGCGCTGGCCTTGACAAAAATTCTAGGTTATAGTATACTGTGTTCACTGTTGACGATTGCAGTGTTAATTTCAATCGTTGTTGTCTTTTAAGGACTATTATGTTCCCTGACTTTCTTCTGAGACCTTTGTATTTTGTACTTGGTTTTCTCGTGTGTGCTAATCTTTTTCTTTATGGAGTTATTTAAAATGAATCGTTTTTTCAAAGTTGGTTTTCTTATCGCCGCAGTTGCATTGACCTCTGCATGTACTCGTATCGAGACTGGTGAGGTCGGTGTTCGTGTCGGCTTTGACAAACAAGTCAAACCCGGTGAACTGATGCCCGGCTCATTCAATCAAACCTTCATCGGTGATGTGTTGACTTTCCCCGTGAAGGATGTTAACGTGGTCTTGGAGAATATGACTCCTGTTGCTAAAGACAACTCGACCATGAAAGACCTTGATGCGGTAGTTGTCTATAACATCAATTCAAGTCAAGTGTCCGAATTGTATTCAACTAAGAACAAAAGCTTCCACGCTGAGTTTAAGGGCGATACTTATGTGATGTATAACTACATCGTGCAAAATGCTCGTAATGCTATCTACAAAGCCGCACGAAAGTATGAGGCATTGGATATGGCAGACAATCGTACTGAGATGGAAAACTACATCAAGGATGAAATTCAGCGAAATCTTGCTGAGGAAAAACTTGATGGTTCAATTACTATCAACCAGGTTATGATTCGTAATGTGTTGCCAAGTGATACTGTAGTTGAATCTGCTAATGCATTGGTTCGTTCAAAGAATGAATTGAAGCAAAAAGAAGTTGAAGTTAAGACTGCTGAGGCTGAATCTCGCAGAATGGCAGCACTTGCAAACAACTCAGGTAGCTCTATCGCATTCATGCAAGCCCAGGCTATGTTGAATATCTCTGAAGGTATCAAGGCTGGTAAGGTACAGACTATTGTTGTTCCTTCGAACTTCAACGCATTGATGATGAAGTGATTAGATAAAAAGAAGTAAAAGGGCCATGAGGCCCTTTTCTTTTGTGTTATAATATAAACTAGAAGTGAGAAAATATGAATGAACTCGAAACTGCATTGAACACACACAACTGGGGTTATCAGGGATATCTCACTAGACCCACGATTGATAATCTTATGAAAACTCACACCGATAAAGCTGAGGCTCTGGCACTGTGGGAGCAACACTGTCCCTGGAGCGATACCAATGGCGGGTATATTGCATGGATTAGAAAATGATAGATTATCATGTATTATTAATAACAATATTATTACTGGTAGTTAACTTGATATAGATAATAAAAAACCAGGAATAATCCCAAAGAAGAGTCGGACTTTTACGTGAAAAATAAGAAAAAACAAAAATAACCCGTCAGGTTGACGGGTTATCCAAATGCTGTTATAATACATACATCGCAACAAGGAGCAGGCAATGAAATGGGATCTAACTGGTGATCGAATCAATGGACTGTACATGGGCCTGTTCCCCTACAGTGGCTTGGTCACTGAAAGCCGTGTCAAGTACGGCGGTGATGTTCAGTACACCGTCAAGGTAGACAAGCCTTTCAAAGTCTACGGTGCTGTTCGCGACACAGTCCTGGTCAGTGTCACAGAGATCAACCGTGTGCTCACAGCGGAAGATTCCTGGTACGATGGTCAATTTGAGCTTGATACAGACTACAATTAATTTTATAATCCAGGAGCCAAAATGTATTGTAATCCTACTCTTACCGCTGAAGAATTTAAGACTATTCACAACGGCCTTTGTGAACTTGAAAGTGCCGTTCAGCGTCTTGAACAAGTGATCAATCCCGAACTGTACAAACGATTGGCTCACGGTGCCAGCGAAATTCGTCGAGGCCTTGATCGTGCCTACCAAGAGGACAATGACTCTATGGATCGCAAGTCCAATCATTACAGTGACGTAGGTCGGCAACTAGGCATGGACAATAGTGAATGGAGTGTGTATGAGGTGGATAATCTCTCTGATCGCCACCCCTACGAGGGTGCTGATCGTGTGGTCTACAAGAATCACTGGGGCAAGAATCCTGTGAGCTGTGGCATCAATGGCCTGACTTGGTCAGCTTTGTGGATTGCAGCCAACACCTGTATCCGTGACAGTGGTGATGCCCATCATATGTTCATTGAAGACTTTACAACAGATGCAGAAGATCCTCGCACACTGGTGCTGAGTACAGGTAGCTGAAACCCCTACTGGTTGACCGGTTATTGTTTTGGTCGTATAATACACCCATAGACAGGAGAACAGTATGAAATACTTTTGGAACAAAGCAAAAGGACTTAATGCAGATATCGAGCGCCACCGTGCAAAAGAGCAAGAGTTGGAAGCAAAGATTTCCGAGCTTGAAGGCAAACAAGATCCAATGAGTATTGCAGCACTGCGCACATACCGTAGGTTCCTGTATCAACTGCAATCAAGCAAGGCCAATGTAGTTTCAAAGATTGGAAGGAAATAAAATGCGTAAAATGGCAACTATTCGTCAGATTGATGCACTAACCCCTATCGAGGGTGCAGATGCTATTGAATGCGCTACCATTGGCGGGTGGAAGGTGGTGGTCAAGAAAGGTGAATTCTCAGTTGGCGATCGTGCGGTCTATTGCGAAATTGACTCATGGATCCCTACAGAGCTTGCACCATTCCTATCCAAAGGCAAAGAGCCTCGCGAGTTTGAAGGCATCCGCGGAGAACGTCTACGCACTGTAAAACTACGTGGACAACTGTCACAAGGCTTGCTGCTGAATCTTGACTTTGCTATTCCACAAACTAATTCTTTTGTGGAAGGTGATGACGTGTCTGAAACACTTGGTATTGTCAAGTGGGAACGCCCAATGAATGCTCAGCTGGCTGGCCTGGCTAAAGGTAACTTCCCATCGTTGATTCCCAAGACTGATCAGGAACGTGCGCAAAATCTTGTTGAAGAAATCCTTGCGGCTGCACAAGCTGGTACTCAATTTGAGATTACCGAAAAGCTAGAAGGCTCTTCAATGACTGTGTACCTGATTGATGGAGAATTTGGTGTTTGCTCACGTAACTTGGACTTGAAAGAAACTGCTGATAACACATTCTGGCAAGTTGCTCGCAGAGAGCAAATTGAAGAAAAGCTGCGTAACAACAATTACGACAACGTTGCAATTCAAGGTGAGTTGATTGGTCCTGGAATTCAAAACAACATCTACAAGCTGTCTCAACCAGAGTTTCGTGTGTTTGATGTGTACAATATTCATAGTGGTGCTTATGTTGATCCAGCATTCCGTCGTGCCATGGTTAAATCATTGGGTCTACTGCATGTTCCCTTTATCTCTGTCGATAAAGACCTTGGTGTTGGCTCTGTAGAAGAAATTCTGCAATGGGCAGAGGACATGTCAATATTGAATTCTACAGTACAGCGTGAAGGTATTGTGTTCAAGGAAGTTTGTGGCGGGATGTCTTTCAAAGCTATTTCTAACAAGTACCTGTTGGGCGAGAAATAATTTATGTTGAAAAGTCTTTTTGTATGTGTGTTATTGACTATGGTTGCAGGCTGCGGCCAGGACCAAAACGACAACCATGGATCATGGGAGTTTGACAACTCCCCCTGGCGGTTGTTTGATATGAAACAGAATCTCACCAACAACACACAAGTGGAGATACGGTATGCCAAGGCTTCCGAGATACAAGCCGTGTGTGATGCTCAAAGTCGCAAGTTCGGCTTCAATGGATTCCCTAACGGAGCACTGGCATGCACATGGTATCAAAAGGACCGTTGCGTGATGATCTTGCCCGAGAAGGTGGATATGCGTACAGCTGGACATGAGTTCTTGCATTGTTTGCAAGGTAATTGGCACAAAGAATGAACAAACAAATTTGAATAATTGCAGTAGGTAGATAAATGTTTAATAAGCTAATTGACATATTCAAAGAACCCGAGCATGGTATAGTAAAGTTAAGTTTCATTGCGTTGGATGAAAATGAAGAACCGTATGAGGATGTTGCAACAATGCCATATCATAAACAATACAGTCAAAGTGATGTCGAAGCCAAGTTTGTGACATTTATGAGTTTACGGAATCACAGGGTACTCGAAATCACAATACTAGAAGTAATCAAAACAAGTGGGTAATATAATGAACGAACGAATTTTTGAACTTGCTAAACAGGCCGATCTTATTCAATGGGACACTCTGCCTTCGGGTGCTAGAACACCCGATCACGAAAGTGTTGTCAAGGCACGAAAGTTCGCCGAGTTGATGGTGGCGGAATGTGTTGGTATTGTAGAAAACCTTTCTCCTGGATATAAAGATTATAGAGATCAAATTGAGGATGTGTTTCGCAGGGATTGTGTGATAGAGATTGTAAAACATTTCGGAGTTGCACTATGAAACCAAAGTCGGCTAACGGTGTAGAAGGACATTTGATTTGTTCCTTTGATGGTAACTATTATTTTCGTGTGTACAATGGCACGGACTTTGTGGACTATGATTTGACCCATAGTGATTTGTGTGTTACAATAACTGATTCTGATGCGTTCTTTTATACAGATACAAATCAGAATCGACTGGATCACAGTCCAGCAACACTAGGACATGAACAATGATTGATCACTACAAACGTCTTGAAGATGGTGCAATGGACGAGATTGATGCTGCTGTTTGGAGTGGAGACTTGTTCCACAATCGTGCTAACATTGCCGCCTTCCGTGAAATGATGGCTCGATGGGAACGCGGATTGAAGATGTGCGAAGATATCTTAAATGAAGTACCTGAGAAATGAAATACATTATCAATCGTAACGGATCAATTAAATTGCCCTGGGAGCCAGGTCTAGTGGAATGGTTACAAAAACGCTACCCACTGAGCCAATATCAAGTTGTAGGAAAATAATGCCAAAAGTTTACGTATTAGTGGGAGTGCCAGGTTCGGGCAAAAGCACCTGGATTAAGAGCCAAGATTGGGCATTGGGCCTAACTGTGGTTAGCACAGATAATTTTGTAGAAGCATACGCCAAGGAACAAGGTAAAACTTATTCTGAAGTGTTTGTTGACTATATGCCCACAGCGGTAGATCTAATGGTCAAAGCGGTTGTTCATGCTCGAGAGCACGGGCATGATATCATTTGGGATCAAACCAGCACTACAGTCAAAAGCCGCAAGAAGAAATTCAACATGTTGCCCGACTACGAGCATATTGCTGTGGTGTTTAAGACACCGGAACATACAGAACTTATGCGTCGATTGATGAGCCGACCTGGAAAAGACATTCCGGATCATGTTGTTGCCAGTATGATTGCAAGTTGGGAAGATCCAACTGAAGAAGAAGGGTTCAAGGAAGTTTGGAATGCAAGTTGAAGTTGAATTACATAACGATCTTTTGGGTCGTGACGTGGTTGAAGGGGATGCAGTTGCATTCACGCATCAGAATTCTTTGATGGTGGGCAAAGTGGTCAAGATCACACCCAAACAGGTGCGTGTGATCCCACTAATGACAACAGGGTATCGTAGGGAATCAGGCTACCTCAAGTACACTAATCAATGTGTGTTGATTGGTGGACCGGACTTGACTATGTGGATCTTAAAACAACAAGAAAGGTAATCGTGGCAGATCGACTTATTGATTATTTCCCCTACTTCAACGAACGTGAGTTGTTAGAATTAAGGATCAACCTATTGAAAGATCACGTGGATCATTTTGTGATCTCAGAAGCCAATAAAACTTTCAGCGGGTTGCCTAGGCAATTTGAGTTAAAAAACTTGATTGCTGAGTTGGGGCTCCCTGTAGAAAAAATCACTGTGATTGAAGTTCGTATAGCCGATGACGTTGATTTGCAGTTGGAACAACATGACTTTGATGCACAGTTTCCCGAGGATCGTGCAGATATTATATCTATACAAGCGGTGGCACGAGAACGCATTCAACGTAATGCATTGCAGAAGGTACTTTACAAATTTGATGATACCGATTGGTTTTTGATGAGCGATATTGATGAAATTATCAATCCCAACCATATTGAATTTGCATTGAATGTGGCCCGTAATAATCCTGATACGGTTGTGAAGTTGCCATTGATCAATCTGTATGGTAGAGCTGACTTACGACCATATGCTCGTGCAGGGTGGCCATTTGTTTGGCGTACAGCCATGAGTATTTGTAAAAAATCCATAGTAAGCCAAACAACTCCGCATCGCATTAGATGCAAGTATCATGTTCCGGCACAGATAATTACTCCCACAATAGGAGGAGAAATATTTGATAACTTTGGATGGCATTTTAGTTGGATGGGCGGCGATGCTAGAAATCAAATCAAAAGCCGATCATATGCACATGCACCAAATCAAGGGCATCAACGGCATAGAAGTCAAGGATTCAAATTTGAAGAAGGTGAGAGTTTGTCCTGGGAACCAGAATCAATTTTGAAACGATTTCCAGTGGATCAACTGCCTCCCATACTGTTTACGTTACCAAGAGTACAAGAATTTTTGCTTCCCAATTTTACAACAAAATAAGAATAATATCCTGGCTAGTGGTAAAAAGCACTTGACGGTTAAATAAATATCAACTATAATAAACACTTAGGAAAGGGTGTTTTGTTGGACTCTAGCATAATGGTTAGTGCCGCAAACTCATAATTTGTAAGGTTCCGGTTCGAGTCCGGAGGGTCCAACAAAACATCCTACCATTTTTTTCAAGGACACACTATGAAAGTACAATTTGCACCTGGAGCATTTGATAATTTTGATGGCACCCAAGAAGAACTGGATGCTTTGAAAGCAGAAATTGAAGAAACGTTTGAATCCATGACTTCTGAAGAAATTGCTGCGCAAAGCAGAAAAGTTGATTTTGCAGATCTCCCAGAACACTTGCAATCCGATCTTCTTAACCCGCCACGTACTTTGCAATGAAAGACGATCCTGTCAATGATCTTGAACAAGACATTGTGGCCAGCAAATGGATGGCACAAAAAATAATTGACAGCGACACTTACGCTCAAAATCTCTATGCAGCCATATGCAATAATTTATTCCAAAAAAACGATGTATGGCCCAGAATTGCTGATCTCTACTGGTCGTGTACCTGGAGATCTGCTGGTGGAATCATTGCCGATATACGCAATCAAGGCGACTACATGGATTGGTACTGCTCGGGCACGATAGCACCCAGCAACCGGAACAGCAATAATGATTCTTATGTGGGTGAGAGTTTTGTTACTGATGAGATCCGTCAAGACTTGTTTGCCATAGGGTGGACGGTACAACCCTATCCCGATGATGGATTTATATAACAACTCCTATTGACCTGAATATCATCCGTACTATATAATAGCACTATGTTTAAAATCTACTACACAGATCCGGTGACAGATTGGAGTCACGCACACAATGCTGACACTTTGACTGAAGCACTTCGTTATACCGAAGAATTTCGCAAGTTGGGCATGGTCTTTGTTACCATGGTAGCGGAAGATTTAAATCAAGTTGGCAAGCCGGGTGTGGACGCTGTGGTCAACGGCAAGACCCCCGACGGTGTGGATTACACCTGGAACAAATCCAGTCGTATCGGCCAGGTCAAAAGGAAATAATATGAAAAATTGGATAACCAGTGATCTCCATTTCGGGCATAAAAATATCATGAGTTTTTGTCCCCAGTCACGTGCAAGGTTTCGCAATGACGTAAACTATATGAACGAGCAAATGGTTAAAGAATGGAACGACTTGATTGCTCCTGAAGACACTGTATACATTCTAGGCGATGTGGCATTCTTGCCTGCTCAAAAAGCAGCAGAATACATGCAGAGGTGCAATGGATATAAGATCTTGGTCGAAGGCAACCACGACCGCAAGACTTTACAAGATTCTGCGTTTCGCAACTGTTTCACAGAAATCCACAAGTATCTGGATGTGCAGTTCAACGAAACCAAAGTTGTGATGTTTCATTATCCTATTGCAGAATGGGATCAAATGCATCGCGGTGCGGTTCACTTGCATGGACACCTGCACGGTGGCATCAGCGGAATGGAACGATATCGTTGTGTGGATGTGGGCATGGACGCAACTGGTATGATTGCTATCTCTATGGACGAAGCTATTCGAATTGGTCTAAAGGGCGCAATCAAAGGTCATCATGTGTGAATAATTTTGGTTGACCGGTATTGCTCGTTTTGTTATAATACACACATAGACCAACAAAGGAGCACGTGATGACCATAGTAGAGCGAGCCCGAGTATTTGCTACCGCTGCTCATGCTGCGGTTAAACAAGTACGAAAGTACACATTTGAATCTTACATTGTGCATCCTGCTGAAGTTGCCAGTATTGTTGCCACTGTGCCTCATACTGATGAGATGTTGGCTGCTGCTTGGTTGCACGACACCGTGGAAGATACTGGTGTGACCATTGTGGATATCCAAGCAGAGTTTGGCAACGAAGTTGCTGAGTTAGTTGGGTGGTTGACTGATGTCAGTACTCCAGAACAAGGCAACAGGGCTGTTCGCAAAGCCATCGACCGTGAACATACTGCAATGGCACCTGCAGCGGCAGCTACAGTGAAGTTGGCCGACTTAATTGCCAACAGCCGCAGCATCATGGCACACGACCCTGCATTCGCAAAAGTGTATTTGGAAGAAAAGCGTATGTTGTTAGAAGTATTAACCCGCGGTGATGCCACATTGATGGCGCAAGCCCGCAGCATTGTAGGAGCATAGTATGAACGAACGAATTGGTAAACTTGCTGTCAAGGCTGGAGCACATTGGGAGCATGGCGATTGGAATATGCCGTCTGCTGTGTATTTTAGTGAGAGAGATTTGGAAAAGTTCGCCGAGTTGATTGTGCGGGAATGTGCCCGAGTATATTGGAATATTGATGATGGTGAGATACATGGTCAATATGTTAATGCGTTAAAACAACATTTTGGAGTTGAAGAATGACACTGCGTGAAATGATGACTGAGCGTATCCTGTTCTCCGTAGATGACACCACTCTGGCCACAGAGTTTAGCATCAGCCCGGACGAGATTGCCACACTCAGTGACCTAGACTTTCTGGAACTATTTGAACAAGTCACTGGATTCCAAGGCTAATGAACAAAATGAATTAGATTTCGGAGTTGAAGAATGAACAATACTAACATGAATTCCATACCATCTTTAAGAGAGATGAACACTGCTCTTGAAGTCCTTAAGGCAAACATCAAGGCTTCTACAGAAAAGGCAGCGGCCCTGACTGTTCAAATTGAAAAAGCGCAGGCACGAGAGATTTTGATTTTTCAAGCACGAACTGAATCTCAGGAGATCATGAAAAAGTACAACCTCAGTGAGGAAGATGTATTAAGTGCATTATCACTTAGTGAGACTAAAAAAGGCGGACCAGCCAAGACTGGCCTAAGTGCTATTAGAGATTATTATGATAAACTTTAATACGATCAGAAAACATTTTGGAGTTGAAGAATGACAGATTTAGAAAAACTTGAAGCACGTATTGAAGCAGTTGACACAGCTATTGCCGCGACAAAGATGGCCATGGGTGTGGATCGCAAACTAGGACACGACAAACACCCCAATGGTCATTACACCAAAGCATTGACTGAGTTGACTGATATCCAAACTAATCTGAACGCATTACGGGTTCGAATGATTACTGTAGGTAGATAAAATGTTTAAAGATGAATTGAAGCAATATGTAGCCGACAATCCTAAGTTGGTTTCGATGAAACCAGCTGGTGACGGTATCTTTGTTTTGAAATACAAAAAAACTGTATTTTATAAGAACCTGTGGAACAAATATATTGCCGAATGTCGTGGATCTATTGTAGACAAGGATTTTAACCTAGTTACATATCCATTTACAAAGATCTACAACTATGGTATTGAAAAAGAATCACCTGTGCTGTCAGATAACACTGAAGTAATCGCATACCGTAAAGTTAACGGCTTTATGGTTGCTTGTACGTGGGTTAACGGTGATGTATTAGTTTCTACTACCGGTAGTACCGACAGCCCATTTGTTGGCCTGGCCAAGGAAATGATGCTAACTCACATGTCATGGGCTGATTGGCAGTTGGCGTTTGCCAGTGCCGACATGCAAGGACTAACTGTAATGTTTGAGTGTGTTCATCCTGACGATCCGCACATCTGTCCTGAAAAGGCTGGTATGTATGTACTAGGTCTTCGTGACAACAAATGGTGTAGTCGTATTGGACACAGCCCTGAAGTTCTCAAAATAATGGGAACTGTATTCAACTGCTATGTTCCCGAAGTATATAGAGTTAGTCTAGGGGAACTCAAACAGATGACTAAAGAATGTCGTCACGAAGGTTATGTATTCTATACCCAAGATGGCGTGAGTGCCAAAATCAAGAGTCCTTACTACTTGACTTCGAAGTGGGTTGCTCGTAATCCCAACACTGACAAGTTGATGCGTGAGGATTTCAAGCAGCAAATTGAAGAAGAATATTATCCTTTGCTTGCTGCCATCCAAGCAGATATAGAAGCATATACTGCAAAGACTGAACAAGAACGACTGACGTGGGTACGCAACTATCTGGAGGCAGCATGAAAGATGAAAGCCATTTGCCTGTGAGTGAACAAAGTTTGATTTTTCGTCTGCGCAAGCGAGCTGAGATTCGTCGGCAGATCAGTTCACGTAAAAGTGTCGCGGAAGGTGCGCCTGACCGCATTGCTGATCTGCTGGAAGAAGCTGCTGATGCGTTAGAAGCAGCAGAGTCAAAATAAAAATATTCGTAACTTTTTTGCCAAAAAACGCTAAAAAAAGTAATCTTAAAGGTTGACAAGGTATAAATAAACATATAAAATACATGCTATGACACACTCGATACATCATTTAACACTCAAATCACTGACACCAAGTCAGGGCACCTGCCCCGCCTTGTGGTTTGCGATTGAGATGAATTATGATCGTGGGGCCTGGGTCCAAGGAGACCGAGTATAACAAAATAGCATACTCAACATCCAAGGACCCCAGGACTAAACACCCTGGGGTTTTTTGTTTTGTAGAGTAGTAAAAATAGTGTGAAGTATACCAGTAACGAGGACTGGGCCCTGCACTTTAAACACGGGGCAAACGGGCGGTGGCGAGGATGGCTTATCTTCTTGTAGATAAAAAAATTCGTCATATTAAAGCAAACTGGACAGACATGTCTCCTGTAAAACGGAGAAGTATGGTGGTGATGACAGTTTGTTTTAATATACGCATTCCTATTGAGAATGCGTAAATAATCAATGCCCGTATTCTTAAACTCGGTGATAGAGTTTTACATCACTAATCAATGCAATTTAGCCTGTACTAACTGTAATAGATTCAATGATCACGATTTTCGTGGTCACTACTATTGGGAAGATTCAGCTGATGCTGTAACTGCCTGGAGTCAGAGGATTAATGCACCAATGATTACTATCATTGGTGGTGAGCCCAGCTTGCATCCTGAACTAGAAACTTGGATAGTAAATCTTCGTAGATTGTGGCCAGAAACCACAATCATGATACAGAGTAATGGTACCAACACAAAGGTAGCAAAAAGTCTTGTCTCTTATAGTAAATACCGTGTGGGATGGGGTGTAAGTTTACATCGACCAGAGATGCGTCCTGCATTGGAACGACAATGGGGTAACCTCATTGACAATACAGAATTTACCCCGGCTGCAATAATCCCGCAAGGTGATGTATTTGCTGTGCATAACAGTGATCCAATAACTGCATTTAATGCCTGTACCATGCGGCATAGTCACACTATATTCAAAGGACAACTGTATAAGTGTCCTGTGATGGCAGTGTTGCCAGAATTTCGTACACAACAATCAGTAATCATGGATTCAAGGCAAGAACAGTTGTTGTCACAGTATCAACCATTAAATGCTGACTGTACTGAGCAACAGTTAGTGGACTTTGTTAATACAAGACATCAACACATTGATCAATGTGAATTTTGCCCTGGCGTATTTGATTTCGAGCCAGTGGTATTTCATCCAAGAAAAAAAATGCTCTGATGGCATTTTGATAATTGTTCTGTTGGGGGTTAGTTAAATGGTATAACAGCGGATTTTGATTCCGCTATTAATGGTTCGATTCCATTACCCTCTGCCATTATTCGTTCTAGGTTCGAGCCCTGGCACGTCTGCCAAACAACAAAGACCCTTTATATTGAAAGGGCATTACAAAACAAGTTGACCAGTATCGCACTAGGTGTTATACTAGAGACTAGTCAGAAAGCAACAAGAGTTGCAAAGTCCTTCCAAGTTGTAGGGTTTTGCAAAACAAGTTGACCAGTATCGCACTAGGTGTTATACTAGAGACTAGTTAGAAACAAAGACAGTTGATAGAGACTACTTTGTATGTTCCTTAAAAAGTTAATTTTTTGTATAGTGTACTCGGGTCAGACCCGGGCACTATATGTAAACAAATAAGGTTACCTACACCGTTAGGAACTTTGTGCGAGCAACGTGGGGCCGCCCACGCTCAATAGTCAGAGTTCATGAAGCAGGACGTTGATCCGGATTTAGTGCCGGGGAGTTCGGAGTAGCGGCGGAGAATGTAGGCAGTGATGACCGTGCAGGCCCTATGTAGACGTTGCATAGGGTAGACGAAGATGCACAATGGTTCCTTGTTTGTTTTCATATAGTGGAGCATTCGTCTATCGGTTAGGACAGTGGGTTTTCAGTCCACTAAGAGCGGTTCGATTCCGCTATGCTCTACCAAGTTTTATAGGAGAGTCGCAGTCGAGTCCATGCGTACTCTTAAACGAAGGGCCTACGGAGCCGCGTCCTGTCATTAGTACATGGAGAATCCGCCGCAATGGTGTGGCAGGGGACTGTAAATCCTCCGACTTAGGTCATGACTGGTTCGATCCCAGTATTCTCCACCAATTTGGTCTTAAAGTGTTCATGGACGCACGACGGCTTGTCACGCCGTAAGAGTGGGGATCGTTACCCCCTAAGACCGCCAAAACCACCTTAGGTCCGTTAGTCGCAAACGGTTATGGCAAGGGTTGTTCCTGCCTGGCGTCCGGATGAATAAGACTGTACCCCGTTAGTGTACGCTGGAGAAAGTAACCAGCACCATTATTGAAGCACATACCTAACGCCCTCTTGGAATGGGAGATAGTGTCCACAGCACTGAAGAAAGGTTCAAATGTGTTTCAATAATGGGCTGTTAGTGATAATGGTAGCACAGGGGCTTTGCACGTCTCAGGTAAGAGTTCGATTCTCTTACGGTCCACCAAGTTTATGCGGGATTAGTTTAATGGTAAAACTGTAGATTTCCAATCTTCCGTCATCAGTTCGATTCTGATATCCCGCTCCAAGTTTAATCTGTGTTTAGCTCAGTCTGGTAGAGTTCTTGGCCTGGAACCAAGGGGTCGTAGGTTCGAATCCTACAGCGCAGACCAATTAAGGAACGGTCCCGTAATGGTATCGGAGCAGATTGCTAATCTGTCGGCTCACGAAAGTGGGCTTCTGAGTTCGAGTCTCAGTCGTTCCGCCAATATAATGCACCTTTAGCTGATGTGGTCATAGCGGCGGCCTGAAGAGCCGTGGAAGTTGGTTCAATTCCAACAGGGTGTACCAAGTTTTGTAAGTGTTAGCAAGTGAAGTCACGCTATAAAGGTTACTTCGAAGGACCAATATAGTAAAAGGTAAGGGGTTCGAATCCCCGGCCCTCGAAAGGGAGTTAGTTCCAAACGGTGGACATGCTGGATGAATCCCAAGTAACGTACCGAATCCCGCTCGAGCTTGTTAATTCGGGTGAATGGTTCCTATAATGTGGTGGAACAACTTACAAATTCAATATGGAGATATAGTTGATGTCAGCACAGTGACTGAAATTTTCTGTATCACCACTCAAGAGATATATAAAATACTATTCCGCAGAACCCGAGCGTGGTGCATGGGCTGGACTGTTAATCCATGGTTAGCTGGGATCGTCACCCAGATGCGGAGCCAAACAAGCCCCATTAGTATAATGGCATTATGACGGTTTTGTAATCCGTTGGCGGGAGTTCGATTCTCTCATGGGGCACCAAGTTATCGCGGGGTAGGGGAGTCTAGTCGTCCCCGCCAGTCTCATAAGCTGGAGATCGGAGGTGCGAATCCTCCCCCCGCAACCAAGTCATGTCCATGCGTCACTCACTTTGACTGAGTGTTTGCTCTATTAGATTTAGAGAGCCTCTGGACTGTTTCTTTACCGCTTTAGCTCAATTGGATCAGAGCACTGTGCTACGAACGCAGGGGTTGGGAGTTCGAATCTCTCAGGTGGTGCCAAATATTGCCGCGTAACTCAGAGGTAGAGTAATCGCTTGATAAGCGATAAGTCGACATTTCGAAATTGTCCGTGGCAACCAAAAAAACAGTTGACAACTACTGTAAAAGGTTGTATAATATAAACTTAAACACAAAGAGGTAATGACATGAAACGTGCAAAACGCTAGTGTCGCTCTAGATCCCGTATTGGTCTAGGGTTGGCACATTAAATCAATTTAATACAACTAACCCTCACAAGCATTAAGGTGATGCACTCGGCTCTTAACCGAAAGAACACGGATCATTCCCGTGGTGTGGGACCAATATGGGATCATAGTTTAACGGTTAAAACATCACCCTTTTAAGGTGTAAGCTCTCGGTTCGAATCCGAGTGGTCCTACCAATTTTCTAATAACCGATGTTCTAGATTGAGAATGAATTTATATCCAAGTGCGGTATATGCTTCTTTCTTATCACGCATTTCAGTTTCGTCTAACCAGTAAGTAGATTTAACTTCTACGATAGTGTTAGTTTCGGGTAGATAAAAATCAGGTATTGCTATTCTGTAGCGTTGCTGATTAGAGTTAAAATATTTTATTCGTAAGTGTTCTACAAAATATTTTGTTTGCGATTGATCGAGGAGTTTGGCATAATCTTCTTCGTATGATGATCTTAGACAAAATATTTCTCCAAACCAAGCAGTATGGAAAATATGTTTGAATCTAGTATTACTTGGCATAACAACTCTATTAGTTGTTATTGCATTTGATTGACTTTCTGAAAATGATCGTGCCTCGATATCAAACAGTCTAAAAATAATGTCCATAGTTCTTGAACTAGGTATGCTAAATTGTTTCATAAGTGTTAGCATAGATTCGCATTTAATATGATATTCAGTATATAGCATAGACTGAATTTTTAAAAATTCAGTCTCGGCACTATTATCATAGTTAAATCCTAGCTTAATCAAGTTAGGTGATTTGTTTTTATAGAATTGACTTTTAAGAAAGTTTTGTATTATCATATAGTTATTTATCAGATTAAAAATATTTTTAACCATATAAAAACATATTAGAAGCCTTCGTGACTGTGGGCAAGTAGGTCTCTAAGTCGTTTCCGACTAGTGTGTTTCTATATGGTAAGTCGCATCCGAAAAGAAAACATCCCTTCGAAAAGGATTGTAGCAGTAAGACAAGATAAGCGGCGAGACTAGATGAGGCAAGGGTTCGGGTCCCAACGTTCATCAATAATTTGCTTAGTAAGGCGCACGAAAGGCAAGTTGGCTTGACTCTCCATATAAAAACACATTGGCAATGCGATGTTTACAACCTTGGCAAAAGGAGTCGGCATTTCAAATGCAGAGTGTGTTTCTATATGGTTTATGGTGTTTGTCGCCAAGTGGTAAGGCCTCGGGTTGTGATTCCGATATGCGTGGGTTCGATCCCCATCAGACACCCCAAATTAAAGATTGTTTATAAAACGCAAAGCTAGATTCACGTTGGTAAAATAACGCATTTGAGCTTGGGCATTAAACACATCGTAAACAATGATGTAGCAAACACCGCGATCACTTAGGCTTAGATAGAAATTCAAGCCCTGTGGTGTTAGATTTTGATAGCGTCTCACACAAGTATTTATTGGTCATGTGGCGTAGATGGATGCGCACCGCCCTCATAAGGCGAGGAGGTTGGATCGATACCAACCATGACCACCAAGAAATTTGCCCCGGTGGTGTAATGGCAGCCACGCTGGTCTTAGAAGCCAGTGCCGAAAGGCGTGTCGGTTCGAGTCCGACCTGGGGCACCAAGTTGCTAGGCCTATGGCTTGGTCGGCGGGTTTGATTCCTGCACAGTGTATGTGGATATAAAAATTTGGTAACATTGATTGTTGACTAGTTCAGCAGTCAGTGTTATAATAAGATTCAAGGGCGGTTTAACGTCCTATAAGCTAGCTTGCTGGTTTATGAAGAATAACTGTGGTGACACAGCCAAAGGAGGTATGCCTACATAACTCCGCTAGAGATAGTTCGTTTAAGCAAGCCTGATTCAGGTCCGTGAGGATCCGATCACTGATAAGACCGGTGGTTGTAACAATGACGCTGGATGTTGTGGAAAGAATTAGTGGCTCAAGCGCCTGCAAGGGTAACGCAAGTCATTAGAGAGTAACAGGTGGTGCTGACCTCACAACAAAACCAGTCCAGTTAATTGGTATGAGAAAGGGTAGTGTACGTGTCCGAGAGGTTGCACTCAAGGGCTTGTATGCAGTTTAAGTGGTTGATGGATGCGTAGCAATATGCAGACATTGGTCGCAAAAAACGTCTGAGTAGTTCGCAAGACAAAAGGAACGTGGTGTGTTGTATTGTGTATTCCAAAAGAGTATGCAGCAACTGAGTCAGCACATCGCAGTAGGTTGTTATAAGCTAATGGTAAGCTAACTCCCTGTTAAGGAGTCGACTGCGGGTTCAACTCCCGCTAACGATTAAAATGCAAAGACTGACTCGGTCGTATGTGAAAAGCATCTAATACTTGAGCCGCAAGGTAATCAAGTCAGACGTAACTCGCAAGGTGAAATCTGTTTATGCAGGAAGTTTCGTAACAGTTTAGCGACTGTGAATGGCTCTAAAGGTCAACGGGATAGAAAGCGTAGAATAGCATACGATGTCAAGACTAATGCCTGTCTTTAAACGGCGATGTTGGTAACAGACTAGATTACATAGCAATATGGATTTAGTGGAAGTCAGAAGAAGGTAGACTCGCAAGGTTTACTATAATGTCTGAGGTGTTACTCGGTAAGGATGTATTCTCAGTCCTCCACTATTCTAAAGCACATTTTGATGCCTATAAGGTTATAAGGTTGATCGCTTATAATACGGTGTGTGATGAGTGTGTTTCAGAATAGCCTGCCTGGTTAGCTCAGGGGTAGAGAGTATTTTTGTTCAATCATGCTAAATAGTTGAGCAAGGAAATATTATGTATAAATGCCACTGTGGGAAAGAATTTGAAAATCATCGTGCTAGAAATGCTCATCAAATAGCACACAAAGATAAACCTAGTCGCTACTCAATGAGTAGGAAAAAAAATCAAAGACTGTATGAGTGTGGGTATTGTAATGCAGAGTTTGAGCACAGTAATAGCACTGAAAATAAGTTTTGTTCAGTTGAATGTTCTGGAAAATATCAATGGGAGTTTGTCTCAATTCCTAAAATTGAACAAGGACTTGGTGGAAACTATAAGCGATATCTTAAAGAAAAATGCGGAGATAGTTGTGTTGAATGTGGGCAAGAAAATACCTGGAATAGCAAGCCGCTTGTATTACAATTAGATCACATAGATGGTAACAGCGATAATAATCAATTGAGTAATTTAAGATTATTGTGTCCTAATTGTCATACACAAACAGAAACATTTGGCAATGCCGGACAAGGAAGTAGATATAAAAAGAATACGAAAAGAAATTCGTATTTGAGAGAGTACAAGGCCTCGGTAGTTTAATGGTAGAACGCCATCCTTACACGGTGGATACGGGAGTTCGATTCTCCAACGAGGTACCAAATATTGCCAAGATAGCTCAGTAGGTAGAGCACCGGATTGAAAATCCGGGTGTGGGCGGTTCGATCCCGTCACCAGGTACCAAATAACATGACCAAAGTAATAGTAAACGGAACATTTGATATATTGCATCGTGGACATCTAATGATGTTACAACACGCAAAAAGTCTCGGCGATCATCTGTTAGTGGCAATTGATACAGATCGAAGAGTAAAAGAACTTAAAGGTGAAAATCGGCCTATTAATAATCAAGATGATAGACGATATATGTTAGAAAGTTTAAAATGTGTTAACACTGTTTACTTCTTTGATAGCAAAGAACAACTGATAGATATAATGAAAGAATATAAACCAGACATCATGGTCAAAGGCAGTGACTGGCAAGGTAAGAGCGTAGTGGCACAAGAACATGTTAATCAAGTGATATTTTATGATAGAGTCGGTGAATACTCAACAACAAAAACAATTCAAGATATTGCTAATAGGCGATAACTGTACTGATGTGTACCAATATGGTACTATTGATAGGTTAAGTCCCGAAGCACCTGTTCCTGTATTTGTTCCTACTCGTACAGAAGAACGTGCTGGCATGGCTGGTAATGTAGCTAACAACTTAAAAGCACTGGGTTGCTATGTTGACTACTTGCACGGTGAAACAAGTGTTAAAACTAGACTTATCGACGAGCGTAGTAAACAACAGATTGTTCGTATAGATAGAGACGTTCAGTCAACTCCCATTACATTTGATACAGATATCCCCGACATGTACGATGCTATTGTAATCAGTGATTATAATAAAGGAACTGTTAGTTACGAACTAATTGAAGAACTTATTGCATTGAGTATTCCTATCTTTATCGATACTAAGAAATCTGACCTTGAGAGATTCCAAGGCGCATGGGTCAAGATCAACGAATTAGAACATAGCAAAATTAAAAGTGAATGTTCAGGTCTAATCGTCACACGAGGCAGTCGAGGTGCTAGTGCAATACATCATAGTATAGATGTATCTTCGCACAGTGTAGAAGTAGTAGATGTAACTGGAGCAGGTGATACCTTTCTAGCAGCGTTAACTTATCAGTACCTTGACACTGGAGACATTGAAAAAGCAATTAAATTTGCCAACCTGGCGAGTGCGGTTACTGTGCAGCATTCAGGGGTTTATGCTCCAACATTAAAGGAAATAGGATGACACAATTACAAGGTTATGTAGCAAAGGGATGGGGCCACGAACTAATTTGGGCCACTAACGACCTATACTGTGGCAAACTTATGAAGTTTAACAAAGGTGCCAAGTTCAGCATGCATTTTCATGCTATCAAAGACGAAACATGGTATGTGTTGGACGGATTGTTCACTGTGATCAGTATTGACACTACAAATGCTGATCAAACAACCACAACACTTAAACCAGGCGACACTTGGCGCAACAAACCGTTAGCGCCTCATCAGTTGATATGCATCGAAGAAGGCACAGTTATTGAAGTCAGCACAGCAGACAGTGTGGAAGACAACTATCGTGTGGGCAAAGGCGACAATCAAAAATGAACATACTGTTAACCGGCTATAAAGGTTTTATTGGTAGTCATGTGCTGACAGCACTGGAGGCTGCTGGACACTGTGTATCAACATACGACTGGGGAGACAGTTTGCCCAGCGTGATGGAACAAGATTGGGTGATTCACCTTGGTGCTATCAGCAGCACTACCGAAAGAGACATAGACAAAGTAATGCGACAAAATTTTGATTTTAGTCGACAACTATACGATGCTTGTAAAACATATGGCGTTAATTTCCAATACGCAAGCAGTGCAAGTGTTTACGGGTTAACCAGTACATTTAGAGAAGACGCTCCGGTTGACCCACGTACTCCTTATGCGTGGAGCAAATACTTGTTTGAACGTTATGTACGCGATCATCCAAGTGGGAGTGTTGTACAAGGTTTCCGTTATTTTAATGTGTACGGACCTGAAGGCGAAGAACACAAAGGCAATCAAGCTAGTCCGTTTATGCAATTTAAACGCCAAGCTGAAACAAACGGCTGTATACAAGTTTTCGAAGGCAGTGAATATTATCTAAGAGACTTTGTTCATGTGTCTAAACTAGTCGACACACACTTGGATTTCTTGTATAATACACCTAGTGGCCTATGGAACTTGGGTACTGGAAAGACCATGAGTTTTATGGATGTGGCAAAAAGTTTTAACGTACCTGTTGAAACAATCCCCATGCCCGACAATTTAAAAGACTCATATCAAAAGTACACCTGTGCTGATATGAGCAAGTTTAACGCAACGGTGGCAGAGAGGTCCAATGCACGGGATTGCAAATCCTGAAAACCGGGGGTTCAAATCCCTCCCGTTGCTCCAGTTAATACTCGGTGAGGTGTTGATGGCGACACACGTGGTTTGGGACCATGAATGGCAGATTCGAGCTCTGCCACCGAGACCAAACAATGCGACTGTGGCGTAATTGGTAGCCGCAAGGGACTTAAAATCCCTCGAGTTTCTCGTACCGGTTCGAGTCCGGTCAGTCGCACCATTTTGTTTCGAGCGTACGGGTTCGAATCCCGTCTCTCGTACCAATATCAAAGTAAATTTACAGAGGATACCAAAGTAAATTTATCTGGCGTTCATTCATTAAATTTGCGGCTATAGTATAACGGATAATACAGCGGTCTTCTACACCGTGAATGTGGGTTCGATTCCTGCTAGCCGCACCAGACAATGCCAGCGAGACTGGGTAGTCAGAGAGGTCTTATAAGCCTTTTAGCGCCAGATTAGCGTTCTTGAGAGAGTTCGAGTCTCTCCGCTGGTACCAAAAATATGCATCGTTAGTTCCAATTGGCAGAACGTTGGTCTCCAAAACCAAATGTTGTACGTTCGAATCGTACACGGTGCGCCAATCAAAGAAAGTGAATCATGAAAAAAATGGACATGACCGAGGTCAAAGAATTTATCACTGCTCAAAGTCCAGAAACTGCGGTCTATCTGGGTTGCGACAGCGAACGAGTAAAGGTCAATGGCGTATGGTACGCAGACTATGCTCTGGCAGTGGTTGTACACATTGATAGCTGCCATGGTTGCAAAATCTTTGGTGAAGTACAACGTGAACGTGACTGGGATCAACGCAGCGACAAACCTGCCATGCGACTCATGAACGAAGTATACAAAGTTTCCGAACTGTTCCAAAAGATGAGTGATGTACTTGAAGACCGTCTTGTGGAAGTACACTTGGACATCAATCCAGATCAGATGCACAAAAGTTCTGTGGTGGTAAACCAAGCAATTGGTTACATCAAAGGCACTTGCAATGTGATTCCAATGGTCAAGCCCCGGGCCTTTGCTGCTAGCTATGCAGCAGATAGGATGGATTGGGTGTTGAGCAATCGTCGAGCAGCTTAACCAAAACAGTTGATTTACATCGCTGTTTTGTATATAATTGTTTTTGTCAACGCGAGTTGACTGGCAAGAACCAAGTAGATTAGCACAGACAAACGTTGGCTTCATGCCAACACCAGCCTGAACAGCTGAACAAAATTGGCCTCCAAGGAAACTTGGATCGTGCTTGTGTGAACCGGACTTATTATAGACATTTGCACTTTGATAACCGGACATACGCAGGCCACTGTGGTTTGTACTTTGCATGTTGCATATTGCACCTTGCTTAGTCTGTGACTTGACTTGGGTCTTGCCGCCCTTATTGTTTAATGAAAGAAATTATGAAAATCAATCTACGCAAAGCTAACGCATTGCAACTGTCTATCCAGGATGCAATCAAAAGTATTAAATTTGACACTGAAGTCAAAATCAACGAATTCCAAGTTGCCGAAGATGTAATCGCCAACTATCGTCAGGATTTTGCTATCAAGCAAGACCGCCATCGTGGGCTGCTAAACAGTCTGTATGATATCCGTAAGGCTGTGAGCCAGGCTAACAGTGCCCAGGGTGTTGATATCAAATTGGCTGATGTGGCCCTGCTGGACAAAAAGATTCAGTATCTTGCCGAATTGGCTGGTAAAAGTACACGTGATAGCATGGAGGTTGTTGCCGGTAAGATAGAAAAAATTCGTAATCGCAAGGAAGACGCTCGTAGTTTGTATTACGGACATGATGTCACTGTGGATACTTCTATCTTCACAGCGGAAGACATTGCTGGATTCCGTACAGCAGTGAGTATGGGCAAGAAAGCCAAACAAAAATTGCAAGATGAATTGTTGGAAATCAACGTTCGCACTGAAATCGAACTCAGTGCAGATGTGGTCACTGTGTTGACTGCGGAAGGTCTGTTGTAGGACCAAGCCTGTAAAGGATGTTCATTGCCCGAGTTCTCAATCTATTAGAGAATTCAGCTTCGGACAGCACACCCTTTGCTAGATTACACTTACGACAAGTCACTTGTAGATTGTCGTAAGTGGTTGCTCCACCTCGAGATTCAGGTATAACATGATCCATATGGATCTCAGCATCTGTGAGATCTTCATCACAGTACACACAATACACGCCATCGCGTTCAATGATCCTGCGTCGTAGATTTAATGGTATATGTTGTTTTGTTCGTAGCACAAGAATATTTATTAGTTGGTACTAAATCAATTTAAATATATAATAGAGCTAATATTTAAAATGAAATTGATTTTTTGTTTCCCAGGGCAATCATTCAGTAAAAATTGGATGGCCGCATGGAATGACACTATTCGTTGGCTTTATAAAAACAATATAGAATACATAACCATAAATGCATATTCGCCGGTAATTTACAACTGTCGAAACATGTTGTTGGGTGCCACTGGCAATCCTCCCAGGACTTTCCAGCCATTCAACGGCACAATAGATTACGATTGGATCATCTGGATCGACAACGATAATATCTGGACACCTGCTGATCTTGCACAATTGATCAGCAACCCCGAACACAAGATTGTCACTGGACTTTATATACAGCATGACAATAAAACTTATGCACAGGCTGTGATTCATGGTGATAGCAAAACCAACCTGTTGTGGTTACCACGAGAGCTAGTACAAATCAACGGAAGTAGATTCCAAGTGGCCGCAACAGGTATGGGTTTTATGGCTGTGCAAAAAGGTGTATTTGAATCCATGGAATGCCCATTCTTCCGACCCGTCGAATACAAAGTTGATGATGATACAACTGCATTTTTATCAGAGGATACAGGGTTCTGTCACAGAGCTATAAATGCAGGATATAATGTATGGGCAGATCCACAGATTCAGGTCCAACATGAGAAGGCATGGTTGTTGTCCGGCAACAGTGAACACGGGGTTCGACCTGAGAATATTGTGTTAAATAGATAATGCAACCACCCAAATTCTTGTTCTTAGATATCAACCTACAATGCAATCTCAAATGCAAGACCTGCATGTATTGGACCAGAGAAGAAGTTGTATTACCCACACACATATCTATAGAACAACGCAGTGATATCATCACGGAATTCAGTTCCTTAAATCCGTATGGTGCCGTGGTAATCTGTGGCGGCGAAGCCTTGATGAATCCCGAAAGATATTGGCCTATAACCACTCAATGTCGTGAGTTAGGATTAAAATGTTTGAGTGTGATGAATGGCACCATGGTCACAGATCTGGCGTTTGCCAAGAAATTGATCACACAAGGTCCTAGTGAAATAACAATTTCGCTAAACAGTTACATTCCAGAAGTACATGATTCAACTCGCGGAGTCACAGGATCATTTGATATGGCAGTGAATGCTATTCGGTTGTTGTTGCAGGCAAGAAAAGAATTAAACAGCAACACCCCCATCTATGCCATGTCGGTCATGTGCGAACAGAACTATCGAGACCTGGATCAGTTTTACCACTTTGTGTTGAATGATCTCGGAGCAGATAAGTTAAAATTGAATTGGTTGCAGCCAACATTTGGCACATTGTTAGACAAGAATGGCGATCCAAGACCAGACAAATTTTACGACAACAATGTGATCCGCGATCATGAAGCATTGTTTGAGATCATGAATCATTGTTCAGAAAAATATCAGTTGAATCTAGATCCTGAATATATAGAAACTGTACGTCGATATCATCGCAGTGTGTTTAAAAATGCAGATGCTGTGACAGGATGGGACGGACACGGTACTGAAGATGCCATATGCAATAGTTTTGATCGCAACATCATGGTCAACATGGATGGTATTGCCCGTTTGTGTTTTTCTGATCAGTTTCCCAGTTTCAAGATTAGCAGTCCTGGTGATCTCACACGATTATGGAACAGTGCCGAACCAATAAGAAATCTCATGAGACCTTGTAGACAATATTGCGGAATCAGTCACAGTGTGAGAAGAGTCAATGCTGTGAAGAAGATTGACATCAATTTGGTTTGAATATATAATAACAACATAAGCGGGCATGGTGCTAGTGGTAACACATAACTTTGCCAAAGTTAAATTGCGGGTTCGATTCCCGCTGTCCGCTCCAGAGCAGAAGATAGATTACGTTATTGGTATGAGTTACAAGGTACCGCGGTAAATCCTTGAGCAAGCAATGGTACAAACACAACGTAATAGGCAGTAGTGATCTACTCATCGGGACCGGCCTCAAAACGAATCCCACCAATTTGGAGAGTAATGCAGCGGGGATGGTCCTGCGACTGGCCTTGAAAACCAGGTTCTCAGAAATGGGATGGGGTTCGACTCCTCTGCTCTCCGCCAGATAACACGGCCCTGCCCTCTGTGTAACTGCCACTCCCAGAAGTTGTTATATACGGCAGGGTTCTTCTTCAGGGCCGAGCGTTCAACGGATAGATTGCGACTGTATGCCGCTTGGCTTCGAACCAAGAGAAAGCTAAAGGATTCATGCAGGTTCGAGTCCTGCCAGTCGCTCCATAAAATTTCATGTTTGATTCATGATATACCGCAGTGGAAAATCTCTACCGTACATTTTCCATAGTGTTGAATAGTATTCGTAGGACCTGTCATGAGAATATAACATTCTTTGTACGTTCATTGTGGTTGGAAATCCAGGATATTCTAACAATAGTGGAATATTGTAAACTGTATCACATAATCCATTGAATAATGTATTTTCAATAGTTGCATAATAAAACATTGTGGAGCCGTCATTATAGGGTATTCTAAAATCATAATTTAAAGCATCTATCCAATGTCGATCTAATATTTTTTTAATGTATTCACGTTTGAACAGTCCGGCACCACCAAAATCGTCCCATTCTTTTTTTCGTAGTTGCAGTGATGGTATTTCAAATTTGATAGCATTGTTAATCAATCCAACATGCCAATTATTAATACGTACTAAGTGTACAGCTTCCCAATCAGTGGGCAAGTTATCTACAAACTCTTGCCAGGTAAAACTCCAATGGTCAATAGATTCAAAACTCATGTCGTCATCACAAAATATCACATGTTCTTCATTGGTTGTATCATACCAATTTTTCATTGCAGTCAAATAACTAATAATCGTACCTGGATGGCTGAATCCTTGAAATGTTTCAGCATCCTCTTTGACAACTTCTGGCCACAAAATATTAACTTTATGTTGAAATGTAGTATATCTGTGATTCAAACATGGCATGTAACGTATACTATATCTAGTCAATTGAGCATTCATAAACTCCATTCGATCTATGTTCTCGTATAGTGTGATATAATTCACTGTGGGAAAGTTTGTTAGTTTGGCCATAGTGTATATATATTTTACTGACACATGGAAAGGTAAAAACAGAGGAAACGGAAGAGCAGCAAGAGGTCTTCCACTAAATTAATTTGCTGATATAACACAGAGGTAGTGTGCTTTCTTGGTATGAAAGAGGTCGTAGGTTCAAATCCTGCTATCAGCACCAAATTCACTTGACAGCATGTAGAAATAAATATATACTGTAAGTTAAGACTGTATGAAGGAAAAAGAACAATTGACTGGACGCGGGGGGCGGTGCCCCGCCCGGTCCACCATAAGAGCATACGGTGTTTTTATGATGGGCCGGTCTTAGATTCGACAGTCGGTGCAGTATTTGACTGGACAGTCCGGCAATGTAGAAGCCGTTAGGATTGGGGTAACCCGGTCGTAGACACAAAAAACCTAAATGCAAACGATGCATACTTTGGAGAAGAACGCCTAGCAGCGTGACCTCCACGAGGTAGTTATACCTTGTAACCAAAAATAACAGAGGCCCGCTTCGGCGGGCTTTCTTTTGACTGTTATTTCTCAATCACTATATACTAGCATAGGCACACAAACAGAATACTTCGAACGCATTGGATATCACCAAATTGAAACAGTTCTGACTTGACTACGTGTGTGATTCGTTGTATACTGTAACTATCAACAACCCCCAGGAGAAAAATATGGCAAGACTCACTAGTCAAGATGCAGTAGCAATGATTGGTAACCGTTACGATTTGGTACTGATTGCAGCTCGTCGAGCACGAGAACTGGCACGTGGTGACATGCCCAAAGTAACCAACGTGACTAGTCATGCAGTCACAGCTCTACGTGAAATTGAACAAGGTTTTGTGAATCGTAGCTGGTTGTATAAACCTCAAGACATTGCAAGCAAAAGCCATCACAGGAAATATTGATGTAGACAGTGCTTGTGAAAAAAGGTAAATATCTGCATGAGCACTAATCAATTTCGTCGGTACCTTGATCTCTTGAATGAGGCAGATCCAGAATTATCTAACCCTACACAACCGAGTTCAGAACCTCGCTGTGTGGTATGTGGCACACCACAAAGTCAACATCAGGCATTGAAACATCAATTTGTAGCCGGAGGTGCAGCGGATCGTCCTGCACCAGTGACACAAGGTGGTTCAACAGGTGGCGGCGATGTGGGTCGTATTAAAAAATTGCAAGCAGAGCTCAAAGCTGCTGGTGCTGAATTAGGTGCCACAGGTGCAAATCGTGATGGCATAGACGGTGACATAGGCCCGTTGACCACTGCTGCCATGGCCAAGTATCCCAACATTGCAGCCAAATATGCTGATCTCAGTATTGCACAAGCTGCTACCCCTGCTGTGGATACTAGCAAATTGAATGCTGCACTGAGTGCCATTGAATCAATTGTTGCCAAGTACAAAGGCAAGATCAAAGTTTCAGAAAGTCGAATTTACGAAGTCGATCGCCAACTAACCCCAAACGAATATCAAGCACGTATTGCACAGAGAATTCCGCCAGATCTGGATGCTCAAGAAACTCCAGGATTTCAGCAACCAATGATACAAAAAGGAGGCTATGTTCCTCCTACAGCAGTAGCGGCTCAACCTCCGGCAGCATCAGCAGCGGCTCAGCCTTCTGTATACGATCGATTCAACAAACCCAGCGGTGCACCAACTGCACCTGCAAAGGCTGTAGAACTAAAGCCATCCGGCTGGGTATCTAAAGCCGGGCAACAAATTCTTTCTAAATTGCCTGGATTAGGTGCCCGAACAGCAGGAGCCGCAGCATTATCAGGTCCACTTGCTCCACTAATAGGCGCTGCTGGTGCAGCATACACTGTCTGGGATATAGGTAAGATGCTGTATGATGCATACAAAGATTCCAACAATCTAGAAGGCATGAATGATGCTGATCAAGCGGTGGTCAAACAGAATCTTCCTGTGGTCATGAGTTTTATCAAAGATCCTAAAATTGCAAATACGTTACCGCCCGATACACAATCTCGTATACATAAAGTTCTGACAGATCTAGAAAAACTAGCCGTTGATACAGGATATTCTACACCAACGGCAACACAACAAGCTGCAACACCGGCAGCTACACCGGCAGCTACACCAGCTGCAACAGCAGCTACACCGGCAGCTACACCGGCAGCTACACCAGCTGCAACAGCAGCTACACCGGCAGCTACACCAGCTGCAACAGCAGCGGTACCAACTGTTAATACTGTTGTAGCTGATCTTGAAAAGTTATTAAAGAAAAATAACTTTGAAAGTCGTGAATACAAAACACTAAGTGAACAACTGGCACGTGATCGTGACATAGTAGATGAAGGACTAGGCCGGATTGCATGGAGAGCGGCTCGACGAGCTGGTCAAGACATTTATAAAGGAATTGGTAACAACATAATTGCTCCGGCCACTAGCATAGCTACAAAAGCAGCAATGGTTGGAGGAATTGGCTATGTAGCCTGGAATCAACTGACCAAAGCAATGGCACCCAACACCATGAGCGCAGAAGATAAAGCTGAGTTTGATCGCATAATAGCAAATTACAAAAAAGCAGTGCCCGATCAGGCCACGTTTGATGCATTGCCAAAACCAGTGCAGGACAAATTGATAGATTTAGCTGATAGATTAGTAAAGATGGAAAAAGCACAACCCAAAGGAAATAAATGATTAAACCAGGCCCAAATTATCGCATGCCCAAAAGCATCAAACGTCAATTAGCAGTTATTGTAGACCCTCACCTACGCGGCGAGATTCGCCGAAGCATGATCCAAGCTGATCTTGTTGGTCGCCAAGCTGCTCCTAGAAAAAAATCATCAGAAAATTAATCTCGACTGAGTAAAATTGCAGCCTAAACACTGCTCGGGGTAAGACATACCTTGTAACAGAAACTCAAAAGCCTGCCTCGGTGGGTTTTTTTTTTGACAAAAATTCAAAGGATAAGTACCATTGCAACGCCGGGTTCTTCCGACGTCGGTATTAAAATAGACGCTTGACATTGAGATGTCTTTACTGTAGTATTATACTACAGAACGCCTACCGTAAGTAGAGTTCCTCTACCAGCATTTAAATTACATAACCAAGGATTTAAAATGAAAAAACTTTTATTAAGTATTTTTTTGACTCTTTCTATGACTTCTTTGTATGCATGGGAGCCCAAAAAAGAAATTACTATTGTTGTTGGATTCCCAGTTGGCGGTACCGTTGACAACCTAGCACGAATCATGGCCGAGAGCTTTACGCTTCAAGGATATTCTACAATAGTAGTTAATCAACCCGGTGCTGTTGGAGCAATTGCCGCAAATCGCGTTGCTACCTCTCGCCCAGACGGATACACACTGATGCTAACTGCTACCGCTAACCTGTATAGTAAGCTTCTACAACAACCAGGTGCAACTTATGATATACTTGAGGATTTTAGTCATCTAAGAACAATCGGCACCGTAGAAAACCGTATCTATGCCAATCCTACCAAGGTTCCTGGGGATATGAGACAAGTTATCAATGACATTCTCAGTGGTCGCAGAAACTACACATGGGGATCACCATTTGCAGGTGGTGAATTTGTAATCAGGCTAATTGAAGATCAAATCAGACAACCTATCACTCATGTTTCTTACAACGGTACAGTACCGTTAATACCGGACTTGGTTGAGGGTAGAATTGACTTGGTTGTTGACTCAGGAGTTTCACCACTGAATCGATTTGTTGAGTCTGGCAAACTAAAAGTATTAGCAACAACTAATACTAAAACTGCCAATCAAATTACTGTTGATCAATATCTACCGGGAATTGTTACACATAGTTGGTATGGGGTTAGTCTGCCAGCTAACGCACCAGATGATATGATAAAATTTTACAATGATCTTATTGTTAAAAGTATAAACCGCCCTATTACTAAAGAAAAATTATTGAATTTAGGATTGCAATTACCAGATCAAAACTCAACTTTACTGGTATCATTGATAAAAAGAGACTTGATAAGATTTCGGCCTCTTGTCAATCGTATAAGCAACAAATAATTGTATGACTGATCGATATCAATTTGGGTTTTACAAAGTTGGCTCTGAAATTTTTACACACAAGGCTTCGGCCTTGGTCCGGGCCACACAATTAGGAGTTACACCAACTTGGCATTTTCATAACGAAATATACTCTAAATTAAATTGGCAAGACGATGTTCCATTCAGTCTTGACTATTTTTATCAACAGCGAGCCCGCCAACTCAGAAACAAATACGAATACCTAATACTGAGTTTTAGTGGGGGTAGTGATAGTTGGACTGTGTTAAAAGCATTTATTGATAGTAATACTCATATTGACGAGATTTTTATAAGATGGCCAATCGAAGCAACTTATAAAAAATACAATACAGGCACTAGCGATCACCCATCGAATGTTATCAACGAATGGGAACTAACAATCCTACCAATGATTAACAAATATAAAGAACTATTACCAAACACTAAATTTGAAATCCAAGACTGGAGTGATCAAATTTTAAACGCAGAGCTAACAGACAACGATTGGTTCTATGCCCAAGACCATCTTAATCCCGGTGTATATTTTAAAGTTAATGCAATTGGAAAAAGTGAGCTAGACGCAATAAATGCCGGCAAGAATACAGCTATCATCTTTGGCATTGATAAGCCGCAGGTTTGGTATGACAATGGTAAAGTTTTTTGCTATTTTTTAGATAAGTTGGCAAACACCAATCCACAAAATTCATTCAAGAGAACCTGTGAATTATTTTATTGGACTCCTGATATGCCTGAGTTAGTATTGGCTCAATCTAGAGAAATTTTTCGCTATCTACAAGCCAATCCAGATGCATTGAAATTAATCAATCGAAACATTCCGTTTACACAACAACGCAAACAAACCTGGGACACTCTGGTTCGTTATATCATTTACAATGACTATACAAAGTTATCTGCTTTTCAAACAAAAAAAGCCTCGAGTTGTATCTACGACGAAGCAGATACGTGGATGTGGGATATAAAATCATCTGATTTCAAATATTTAAAAAGCTGGGAGTACGGGGTAAAAAATGTATTAAAAAGTATTAACGAATGCTACATCCAAAGAATCAATGGTCAACCTATAGGGTTTACAGGATTTGTTGACGGAATGTATTGTTTAGGCTCTATAGATACAGAGGTTGACTAGTAATGGCCATTTTGCTATAATATGTGTATTGTAGTTAAAAAGGAGTTAGTTATGAGTGCTATGAGCAGTCTTGCCGTTGAAATCGACGATATGTTAGTCAAGGGCTACCTGCCCGTTACTATTGCACGACTTCTTGATGTGCCCATCAATTGGGTGTATGAAGTTGCAGACCCTTCTGAAGATCCTGTCAACCAGGACCAAGAAGACTGTAGCCCTTTTGCAACAGTTAACAGTTGACACAAAAATCGTGTTTTGTTACAATAGAAGCTTAGTTAGTTAAATTTCAACCCTAGAAAGGCACAGCCCATGTCAGAATCACGTACAGTTACTTCGCGCCAAGCGCACAAATCCCTGCTCAAAGCATTCAAAGTCAAGCGTCCTTTGTTCCTGTGGGGTCCCCCAGGCATTGGCAAGAGCGAGCTGGTTGAAGGCATTACTCGAGACCTCAACGGTTATATGATTGACCTGCGGTTGGGTCAGATGGAACCCACTGACATTCGTGGTATTCCTTTTTACAACAAAGAAATTGGCAAGATGGATTGGGCACCTCCTGTGGAACTGCCCGACGAAGAACTGGCTAGTCAGTATCCTATTGTGGTACTGTTCTTGGACGAACTTAACAGTGCCGCTGCCAGTGTGCAGGCCGCTGCATATCAGCTGATTCTGAATCGTCGCATTGGCAAATATAAGCTGCCGGACAATGTTGTCATGGTAGCAGCTGGTAACCGCGAAAGCGATAAAGGTGTGACTTATCGCATGCCCACTCCGCTGGCAAATCGTTTCATTCACCAGGAAATGAAAGTGGACTTTGCTTCGTGGCAAGAATGGGCAGTGCTCAACAACATCCACAAGGACGTGGTTGGTTACTTGAGCTTTGCCAAACAAGACCTGTACGATTTTGATGCCAAGAGCTCAAGCCGTGCATTTGCTACTCCGCGCTCATGGACCTTTGTGAGCGAGCTGTTGAACGACGCTGATGGCGACGACGACACCTTTACCAACTTGGTAGCAGGTACTGTTGGTGAAGGCTTGGCAGTGAAGTTTATGGCTCATCGCAGGGTGTCGGGCCGTATGCCTGATCCAGCTGATATTTTGAATGGCAAAGTCAAGGACTTGAACGTGAAAGAAATCAGCGCCATGTATAGCCTGGTTATTTCCATGTGCTACGAACTCAAGGCTGCGGTTGAAAGCAAAATGGATGAAAAGAAGTTTCACGAAATGGCTGATAACTTCCTCAGCTACATGATGCGGAATTTTGAAACTGAGTTGACTGTGATGGGTTCCCGCATTGCGTTGACCACTTACAACTTGCCGTTCAAACCCACAAAGCTCAAGCATTTTGATGAGTTCCACAGCAAGTTTGGAAAGTACGTGCTACAAGCCCAAGGCTAAAACAGGAATGGGGACTACGGTCCCCATATTTCATCATGCGATATGAAATTGCCAAACTAGATCATCGACATAATCATCGAAACAGATATCGTTACATGATTAAGTTCAGGAGTGATTCGTCAGGCACTGGCGCATTGGACTTTGATCAAGCTCGGCGTTGGTTCAATGAAACATACGGCTGGGCACAGGAAGCTGAGTTGCAGGTAACAATGAACAAGCAATCTAGGGCACGTAATGCTCCTCTAGAATCAAATCCATATTGGGCATATCAGACTGAATATCGTGACTATCGTATCTATGTGGCATCTGACAAAGAAGTGTCCTGGTTTAGTTTGAGTCATGTCCGTGAAACCTAACATAATTGTAAGAAAGAATCTCATTATCTTTTGCTCAACTCAGCATTGGGACGATGTTTGGCAAAAAATACTAGCTGATAACGGTGCCGGTATTGTTATAAGTTGGGTATTGAAACGTGAATTGGGATTCACTGTGAGACGGCATGAAAAATGGATATCTTTTACTCCCCCTGGCTCTCTAGTAGAGCGTGGCCGCCTTGAAAAACAGGTTCACTTGGATTTTTTCAATGAGGCTGCACTGACTTGGTTCCAGCTAAAATACCTATAAGTGTTGTAAAAACTACACACTTTTTTAGTTGACCACTAATGATATCTACAGTATAATAAACACATTAACAAGGAACAATCTATGGCAACAGCTAACACCACAGCTAACAAAAAAGAAGACAAATTTAAAAATCTCATTGGGCCCAAAGATATGAAGCTGGACGGCAAGGTACGTGAGAAGCTGATCACTGCCCGTGTGGGCTTGCTGTTGAAAGCCAGCTTCTTTGGTAACTTGGCAACTCGTCTCAAGCTGGTTAATGCAGATGAATGGTGCGGTACTGCTGCCACAGACGGACGTCATTTTTATTACAACACTCGCTTTATTGAAATGCTTCGTCCCAAAGAAATCGAGTTCTTGTTTGGACATGAAGTATTGCATTGTGTGTATGATCACTTTGGACGCCGCAATGAACGTGATCCACAGATTTGGAACGTGGCCAATGATTACTGTGTCAACGCAGACTTGAAAGAACATGGTGTCGGTGAGTTTATCACGTCAGTGCCTTGTTTGTATGATCGCAAGTACAATGGCTGGAGTTCAGAGAAAGTGTACGATGATCTCATGAAGAATGTCAAACGCATCAGCATGGCGGATCTCATTGACCAGCTGCTGGATGATCACCTGGACGGTGAAGGTGATAGTGATGGCGAAGGTGACGGCGATGAAAATAAAAAAGGCAAAGGACGTCCCAAGCTGAGTGAATCTGATCGCCAAGCTATCAAAGACGAGATCAAAGAAGCCATGATGGCTGCTGCTGCCACAGTTGATGGTGCTGGTAATATTCCTGCTGGTGTCAAACGTCTTATTGATGAAATGACTGAGCCTCAGATGAACTGGCGTGAACTATTGCGCATGAATTTGGAAAGTACCATTAAAAGCGACTATACTTGGATGCGAGCCAGCCGTCGAGGCTGGCACATGGATGCAGTAATGCCTGGCATGAAGCCCGACGAGATGATTGATATTGCTGTTGCAATTGATGCGTCAGGTAGTATTGATCAAGATATGCTACGAGACTTTCTGGGCGAGATTCAAGGCATTATGGATTCGTTTCCTGCTTACAAAATTCACGTTGTAACTTTTGACACTCAAGCATACAATCCGCAACAATACGATTCAGACAACTTGGACGGCATCTGTGATTATGAAGTAACAGGTGGTGGCGGTACTGACTTTGATTGTTTTTACGAATACTTCAAAGAAAACGACATTGTGCCGCGCCGCTTGGTAGTGTTCACAGATGGTTATCCTTATGGTAGTTGGGGTGATGAGAACTATTGCGAAGTCACTTGGATTTTGCATGGAACTACAACTATTATTCCTCCTTGGGGCGTGCATGCCTACTACGAGGAACATACAAAATAACTTTAGCTTGTTTTACCAAAACTCCCTGAAAAATTTATATCAGAGGGTTTTTTATGTAAATATCTTTATGGAAAACATCAACTCTCAACTCACAATTAACGACATTGCGTTAGCTCGCGATGTAATCGACACTGCTGTCAAGCGTGGTGCATTTGGTGCTGCCGAAGCAAAACAAGTTGGAACCTTGTATGAAAAGATTGATCTATTCATCAAGACTGCTGTAGCTCAGGCAGAAGAAACCACAGCAGCAGAAACTCAGCCCCAGGCTGAAGTGCCAGATTCAACAGAATCTACAACCCTTTAAGGAGAATTTTATGGCATTTTTGAAACACATTGGTAAACATGGCGACCGTAAAGTTGCAGTAATCTTTAGACAGATTCCCGGCGACGATCACATGTGCCTTTGCATCTATCCAGACCTGCTGCCTATCAGCATTCACGACCCGTTGATGAAGGTGTTGGAGAGTCCAGTTGGGCAATCTGCTGAAGAATTTGCAGATGCATTGAATCGAAACATCCTTCCTGATGGTCGCAATATGCTGCAAACTTTGCATGCTGAAAGATTAATGAAACGTGTGCAAACTGAACAAGTGTTGATGACTCCCAACATGAATTCTAATGTACGTCTAAGTGAGCTTAACAAGATTCTCAATGAGATGAAAAAGGGCGAAGATGCTGTGCGCAAGATGGCAGAGATTGATAGCAGCCGTGGTATTGTTGATCCCAAAGTCAAACGTGCTGCCGAAGCTGCTTACAAAGCTGGACAACAATCTCGCTCTACGCCAGTAGAAGCAGGTTATACTGCTGCACCTTCAGACGGTGCGTTGGATGACAAGACCATTGCTGCCAACATGCTCACTCAAGCGGTACGCATGCACAACGAAGCAACTGGTATGATTAACGAAGCAGCCAGAATGAAGAAAGAAGCTGAAAGAATGTTTCCTGGTGTGAAGATGATGGACTTGCCCAGGATGGTGCCAATTCCACAAGTCGAAGTTGAAGCACCAAAAGTTGCCGCAGTGAAAAAAGGCCGACCAGCAAAGGCCAAGGCTGCTGCTCATGCCACTGAGTGACGAATTCTTAGCCAAATGGGATTATATAATTTCAGAAGTCGACAAGACCCAAGTTCCGTTAAAATGCATTAACAAAATGATTATCAAGATGGATGGTGGTAAACAAAAGACCATCAATCTTGCTAGATTACGGCGCGACGGCCTTGACGATGACGAAGTTGAAGAAATCCTAAATAGAAATCTTTCAATGTTGGGAGATACCGTACGTACCATCGACTTTGTGGTGGATGTTAATACTGTGGCCAGCATTGTACAACCAGCTACAGATAAATTACTAAAAAAATTATGAACGTTCGATTACTCAGTCACAGCAGTCCAACAGAAGAATTTGCTACACAAGGCATTACAGATGCACAAGAGCTTATTGCATATTGCGCCCGTGTGTCCAACCCTGCCAACCAGTTCACTACTGAAACAAGCGAGCGACTTATCCGATACTTGGTCAAGCATCAACACTGGTCACCGTTGGAAATGGTATCAGCCTGTATTGAAATTGAAACCACACGCGACATTGCCCGACAGATTCTACGTCACAGAAGTTTCAGCTTCCAAGAGTTCTCCCAGCGATATGCTGATCCTACAGCTGAACTTGGCCAAGCGTTTGTGTTACGTGAGGCAAGACTCCAGGACACAAAGAATAGACAAAACAGTGTAGAGCTTGACATGGAATCTGAGGATGATCGATTCCTTGCAGCAGAATGGAACCGACGCCAGCAAGAAGTTATTGACTTGGTCAAACAAAACTACACCTGGGCAATTGGTGCAGGCATTGCCAAAGAGCAAGCTCGTTGCATGCTGCCCGAAGGTAATACCGTGAGTCGGATGTACATGAATGGCACTATTCGTTCATGGATCCACTACATCATGTTGCGCAAAGAGAACGGCACACAAAAAGAGCACCAGGATATTGCACTAGCATGCGCTCGAGCCATTGCTGCAATCTTCCCAATGGCCGCTAATCTAGTTGCAAAGTAACAGTCTCTGTGCTACACTAGCATATGGCTATTTTGCGTGAATTGAATCAAACATACAGCATACACAGTAAACCATCTGAATGTAAAATTATCGACGGCAACATTGTTAAATTTTCAGACATGGTGGTTCATAGATTTCGCATGAGCGATGTTGAAGATCCTGTACTGTATGCAGCCGATCCTATATGGCAATGGCAACAAACCGAAGCTGGCAAGTTTGTGATGGAACACTCGGTGGAACTGCCTTGGTGGGTACGGCATGCGGATCACTCATGTCATGGATTTGAGTTTGTAATTGTGGCTCGTATGAAAGAATCAGATCAAACTTTTTATACATTGAAGTATGTTGGCACCGAATATTGAATACATAGACGCCGAAGTCACACTACTGTCTCCTGTTAGTAAACAAATGTGGGATGGCGAAAAGTTTGTGGCTATGAACTTGTACAAGATCAAAGGCTGGCCAGGCATGGAAGCAGAAAACTGGTTGCTCAACAGTTTTGGACATGCAGGAACATACAAAAACGGAAGATACTGGGAGTATAGCAGAGCCGGTAACTTTACTGTGATGGATGAGAAAGTATACGTATGGTATCGAATGAAATGGGGCAATAAATGAAAATATTAGTAACAGGTGGGCACGGACTTATTGGACATAATGTGGTTCAACGGTTGCAAGCACAAGATGAAGACGTTGCTGTAGTAGACACACATACCACCTATGGTATTATTCCATCAGCAGAGATTGATTATTTGATAGGGGAACGTCTTAAAAAATTAGATCCTCACACATACCATAATCAGTGCATCACAAACAGTTATGAAATTGATTGGATTATAGAGAAAGAACAACCAGAAGTCATTGTGCATTGTGCCAGCTTTCCTAGACAGAAAGTGGTCAATGCCAACCCTAGCTGGGGTGCAGATGTTATGATGAAGGGCTTGATCAACCTGCTTGAGAGTGCCAAAAAACACAATGTTCGCCGTTTTGTTTACATCTCTAGCTCAATGGTCTACGGAGACTTTGAAGATCAAGCGTTGGAAGATGATGAATGCAGGCCTCAAGGACAATACGGTATCATGAAACTAGCAGGAGAATGGCTTGTTAAAGACTATGCAAGAAAAACAGGCATGGAATATGTTATCATCCGTCCGTCGGCAGTGTATGGACCGTTAGACGTGGAAGATCGGGTTGTTGCGAAATTTATGCTTACCGCAATGCGTGGTGGTACCCTCCGAGTCAACGGAGCCGGAGAAACCTTAGACTTTACATATGTGGATGACGCTGCGGATGGTATTGTGGCGGCTGCAACTCGAATCATGGCCCGCGACAGCACTTACAACATTACTAAATCACACAGTGTGAGCCTGTTGGAAGCCGCAAAAATGATTGTTAAAATTGTTGGCAAAGGCTCTATTGAATGCAAAGACAAAGATGCAGATTTTCCATCACGTGGTGCATTGAATATTGACCGTGCTAGAGCAATGTTAGGTTACAATCCCAAAATTGATGTTGAAGAAGGTTTTGAAAATTATTATGAGTGGCTTAGCCAGTCATCCTACTGGGCTGCACAATTATCAAAGTGATTTAGGAATAATATGATGTCTTTCAAAATAATCAGTCATTGACCTTGCTGTTGCTCAATAGCATTGAGTATATTTGTTCTGTAAATACATAATGTTATTAATCAATCATTCCGTTTATTGGTTATTAAATGTCTAATCTTACCATTCCCTTCACTGGTCTCCGCCAACAGTATAATAATCTACGTGAAGAGATCCTGGATGCAACCGATATAGTGTTGCGTTCTGGAAATCTTATGGATGGCAACTATACTGCTGAGTTTGAATCATGGTTGGCCAAAAAGAATCATAATTCATATGCAGTAACCTGTCACTCTGGAACACAGGCGTTGGAAATCATTGCTGGTTACTGTTTTAGTCACATTCGTGATCACGATAAAACTCCCACAGTGCTAGTTCCAGCCATGACATATCCTGCTACGGTCAATGCATTTATGAAAACAGGTTGGCAAGTAGAAATTGTTGATACTGATTCATATGGATGTATGGATCCTTTTCAGATTAAAAATGAGTATGATGCTATTTGTGTTGTGGGGTTATATGGTTCTGCATTACAACACAGATGGAATACTATGACTGATTGTTTAATTGAAGATGGTGCTCAACACTGGCTTTCAAACAACTGTGAACGACAATCTAACTCCACTGCTATCAGTTTTGATCCTACAAAGAATCTTCCCAACTACGGCAATGGTGGTGCAGTGGTAACCTCTGATTTGTATCTAGCCGACTATGCCCGTAACTGGATCAATAATGGCAAGGCCAGCGGGCACAGTGTAATTGGCACAAACAGTCGCATGAGTGAAATTGATTGTGCTCAGATGATGGTCAAAACTCAATACCTAGACGACTGGCAACTACGCAGAAGCAAGATAGCAAGATACTGGATGACCAGGCTAGAAGACCGTTCCGTTAGGTGTTTGATTGATGATACTAACTTTAGAAGCCATGCATTACAAAAGTTTGTGATTGAAGTAGATAATCAAAGTCAATTGCAACAACATCTTTCTGCTTGCCAAATTGATACCAAGATTCATTATCGTAGTCCCTTGCACGAACTTGATGCATATCAAAACCTCAAAGGACCCAGTTTGTTGAGTGTGGCATCAAGTCTGTCACGACGATGTATCTCATTGCCATTTTATCCAGAACTTACTGATCTAGAAATTGATCATATTATTGATTCGGTGTTAGCTGCCGTTTGAAAAAAGCATAGCTAGCTAACCATTCCCATTCATAGCTTTTCTTTAGTTGATCAAAGTCTCCGGCTACTTCATTATAGTAGTCTAGAGCATCTTGTGCGCCTGCTGCACTCAATGCACTGCGAACACTTTGATTTTGTGTTAGCCATTGCTGTATACGATATTCATTTTCTATATCGGGCAAGCTGGCTCGCAACTTTAGCACTTCTCTAAAGGCTGTGCGCCAGGTGCTCCAGTCCGAGGTGTTGTAAGCAGCTATGCCACTCACAATTGGCACCACTTCGTGCGGTGAATCTAGTGTGAAATCTAATCCCACACCTGGGTTGTTTAACACCAGTTGTTTGTTGTATGCAATCATGGCCTGATGCCCGTACTCCAAGCCATTGCACGGATTTTTGGCATGAAAGATATAATGCTTGGCCTGCTGCATATAGTCTGGTTGCCATGACCAATCAAAATCAATATCCACTTCTAGCTTGGCAAACACAGCAAAGAACCACGGTGTGGTGCTGAGTCTTGCTGCTGCGTGATATGCTGCTGCTCGTCCGTTGATGCTGTCTACTCGCACTGTGCGATTTGTCTTGGGCAATAGAATTAAACGTTTGAGATTTTGTTCAGCATTGAGTTCTCCATTTGAAATGAATACTATGTCTAACTGTTGACTGGGATTTAAATTTTTCTTTTGTAAATATTGATAGTCATACACTTGCTTGCGGATACTCCCATGTGCATTTCTTGGTACCAAACAGGATGCTTGATTGCTAGTAAGTCCAACCACTGGCTGTTCTCTCCATAGCCACGGGTCAGGTTGCACAGTCACTGGGTTATTTTCATGTTCAAACAACACATACGGAGTATGACATTGTGAACTAGCAATAGCAGCAACCACACTGTCTTGATTGTATTGTATTTTTTGCCAAGGTAATCTAGCAACAGATTCATGTTCGAAATTTACATCTTTATATTGTTCCAATCTTGCCAATGAATCTTTTTGTTGATTCCACTGAGCTGTTGGTATTAAAAATGTATCACCAAATTGTTGGTCGCCGCTGGGCCAACAATGTATTTGGTGACTTTGCCACGGAGTAGGCTCCCATAAAAAATCAAAGTCACTGTAATCACAACAACTGCTCAACACCCAAAAATATCTAGTTCGTATATTTTGAGATCCTCGACGAATAGTAGACAGGTGATCAGTCCAATTAACTATTTTGGCATGCGGCAATCGATCACGTAAATACTCCACATTCGACGAATGCCCTCCCATATTCATAATTACAATATCAAACATAAAGTAATTATAACATAATTTCTGTCACTAAACAAATGATTTATATAGCAGTGGATCACATACATCCAGGCACATGCAAGCCCATGCCTAATGGTATCCCTATTCATTTACATGATCAATTGGATTACCAGGACGGACAAAGATTAGATTTTCCTCGTATTATACATTATCTTCGAGATTGCAATATTCCATCTGCAACGGTACTGACGTCTAACGCTCCAGTAGGTGCGTGGTATCCAGTAGTGATAGGATGGTTTGATTTTTCTCAAGATTATCTAAGTTTAATCAGTGGGCAGGCATTGGCACGTTTGAAGAAAAAAGAAATAAAACTGGTGTTTACGTACCATGAAGGAGATCATCCGGGTCCTATACGACAACGATTAGATGACCTGTGCTATCAGCATAATATAGACTCAGAACTAGTATGGTTAATTTCTGGTAATTCGTCGGCTGACCAATATCACAATACTGTGTACTGGCCCGAATTAGAATTTATGTATTGGCGTACTGTAAATCGTAAGTACGGTGCAATTTATCATTTGCAGCCAAGATCACGAGCCTACATATCCTTGTGCAGAGTTGACAAACTATGGCGCAAAGTATTCATGAGCGATTTATGGAGTCATGGATTACACCAGCGTGGTTATTTCAGTTATAATCAACATTTGCTAGGATCCGAAGACGACTATCATGGGTGTGCATTAAATAATAATTATCTTGCTGAATGCCAATCAAGAGTCAATGAGTTTGTTGCATCAGGACCATTTCGTGTGGATGATCTTGATACAGCAGCCCATAATAACTATCATGAAAACATGACTGCGCTCTACGCAGAAAGCTATTTTAACATTGTGTTAGAAACCATGATTGATGTGGATTCATCTAATGGCCAATTTATCACAGAAAAAACATTTAAACCCATATTCAACAATCAATTTTTTGTAGCTGTGAGTTCAGTTGATCATCAACGTCATTTGCGTGACTTAGGATATCAAACTTTTGGTCGATGTATAGATGAAAATTATGATTCAATTGCCGACAATCAACAACGATTTGAAGCTGTGTTGGATATTACAAAATCATTGATACGTTCTGGTCTTAAAAATTTACATCAATTGTATATTGATCTGGCACCTGAGATACAACACAATTCTAATGTGTTCCAGGCTGGTATGGCTCATAGATTACAAACTGTTGTAGATTGTATTAACTGCAAACTTTGACTTGATAGCACTGCTGGAATCGATCAGCATCCCAACGATCATTGACCATTGGCTTGCCACGTATGTTAAGGCTGGTGTTTAATAGCATAGGGCATCCAGTCATAAAATTCCATTTTTCCAATAAAGCTCGGATGCCTGACCCATCAGCTGGAACAGTTTGTACACGACTGGTACCATCATGATGAACAATAGCAGGAAACAACTCAGGATTCTTGCAAGTAGCAACCACTTGCATGTATCTACTGTTATTCCAGTGTCTGGGCATTTCAAAATAGTCATGTACATATTCTTCAAGAATAACTGGCGCAAATGGTCTAAATTTCTGTCGTTGTTTGATTTCGTTTACTTTGTTCTTGATCAAATGTCCTCGGGGATCTGCAAGTAAGCTTCTATTGCCCAGCGCTCGAGGACCAAATTCTGCACGACCGGATGCAACACCAACAATACAATCAGTAAGTAACACATCAAGTATGTCGTTAACAGGGTACTCGCCAGCAATGTTGTGGCCAAGAAAAGCAGTATCCCACTTGACTTGACTGCCTAATCCCAACGCCGCCGCGCCAAGGCTATTTCCTGCGTCACCAGGATTGGGTACAATCCAAATGTTTTCATAAAAATCTCCCAGTAAACGATTGGCCACACAGTTTAATGCCACACCGCCACCGTACACTAAATTTTTACTTGTTCCCAATTGCCTGGCACGACTGATAACATTGCGTATCAATTGCTCTGTTAAAATCTGTGCGCTACATGCAATATCCATTGGGTCGGCATTGGGTAAAAATTCTTGATCAACTCCAATGTGCAAATTTTGCACAAACTGTGAATTATCTTTTGAATTCAAAAATTGCTGTTGCATCTCTCTAAGATACTGTGGCATCCCGTATGCAGCCATGCCCATGAGTATGTATTCTTCATCCAATGGGTGTAGTCCTACACGTTGAGTCATTGCGGAATAAAACAACCCAATGCTGTGTGGATACTGCTGACTCCATAACTTTTTGTATTCAGCACGACCATTGGCATTGTATGTGGCATCCCATATGGTCACTGTATCAAACTCACCAATGGCATCAATAACTACCACTGTGGCATCTGCATAAGGACTAGTTTGGAATCCTGCTGCTGCGTGACACAAATGATGTGCATGTGTATGCACACGCGGCCGACCCATGTGATTGTAAGTGTTACCTAATAATTTATCCCAGGTGGGCCATTGAAACCCTTCGCCACTGCGCAATTGTCTTAGAGCTTTAACCCAAGGACGTTCATAATAATGATATTCAATGCTGTCTGAATCTACATGCGCCAATGCATCAACTAATAACTCTGCACATACATCTTTGTCATGTTTTTTCTTACTATAACGTTCGCTGTGTGCTGCAAACAAAATATCTCCAGCGTCATTGATTACACTGATAGCAGCATCATGGAACCCAGCAGATATTCCTATGTAATTCATTTGTAGATAAAAGGATCGCGCTTGCGTAGTTCTTTTAATTTTTTACGGTAACGAATCTCTAGAGTAATCTTTGCCCAAATGTGTCGAATCCAGTTCATTTTAATTTCCTTATTTGTTGTTGATCATAATCAGGATCACTCCAATTATATTCATATGTAGCTTGAAATTTTGAAGTGCGTATTTTATATACATTCAAATGTTCAGCTAGTTTTTTCCATATCACTTGATAGTCTGTAGTCCCAAAACTACGTATCAAATCTACTTGTGCTACTTTTGGATGCCCAATGGTTAATGATTTATCATCAGGATCGAATCCATTGGCTCTAAGCCATTCACGAAATTCTTTGAGCATTTTGATCTGCCACGGAAATGATCCTGGATCATTGGCCCATTCAATATCAAAGTCTCCGGCAGCTTCAGTTTGTGATCTAAGTGTGCTTGTGACTAATTCACCAACACGGCTGTCTCTTCCTTCATCATTGAATACTTCCCAATGGTGTTTGCCTACTGCTTTATTAACACCCACATATACTCCACCAAGCTGTCGATTGATTGTGTCAACTCCAAACAATTCGTAATCGGCAGGGTCTAGTGTGAATCTAGGAGCCCGTAGCCAACACATCAATTGTGATGGTCTACGCCATTCTGGTGCTGTGAGTAATTTTCGTATGCTTAATACCAAACTTTCAAGTTCATGACATAATAGATTTAATTGTCTAATGTGCCATCTTGTAAAATCGTCGGCTGCGGTATAGTAAGGGCTCATTGATCCTGATACCCCTTGGAGATCTTCAAAATATCTGTGCAATTGGTTCATATGATCTTGATTAATGCCGCCGTTTTCTGTTACAGTATTAGCCGGGCTAAAAAAATCTTGTATTACGTATCCTAACTGAGCCTGATTGATTGCATGAATGCTGTTATTAATTTGTGTACAGATATAATCTAGATTTCGTTGATTCTCAGTCCAGCCTAGCCAACAGTAATTTTTTTCCAAATGATAGTCAAATTCAATCAAGTGGTTTAATGCTGTGATCCATTTACGTGCAAGACTGTTATTGTACACGTCAATATAAACTGTTAGCAATTGATTATTGTTGTCACGCAAATCTATTTCAATTGAGTTATCAAGCATGGTTCAACCACCATTCTAGCACTGCTGGTCTTGCTGCCAAGATGTCAGTCATTGTCAATGAGTGACTCCGTATTTGTTCTAGTTGTAGAATACGGGCTCGCCCTTTAGAAAATCCTTGTTGATATTCATCAGGCCACTGCTCTTCAAATGTAGGACGAGTTTTTAGTTGTATCAATACATCTTGCATGGCCCCTGATGTTTCTTGGATTAATTCATCCAGCCACGGATGTAATATATGCCTAGGCAATGCTAATGGGCTCATCACAATGTCTGGTGAGAATGAAAAAATAACTTTAGCCAATACGCCTACATTGAATTGCTGGGCAAGTTTTGTAATTTTTTTAACTTCGAACATTCCAGGTAAAGTGAGTGTAAAGTCAATTCTGACTTGACGTGAGTGGCGTTGGATTGCAACTGCGCCTCGGAAGTTTTCAAGCCATTGATCATAATCAAGACCTGTTCTAATGTATTCACCAATTGCGCCTGTGCCGTCAAGGCTTGCGCATATCTGCCAGTCTCTGATCTCAGGAAGAATGTCGCGATAGAGATTAATGCCACGGTATTCCACCCTAGACAAGTTGGTATTATATCTAGCATATACTTGTGGGCCATCCCCTAATTCTATTATTCGTTTCATGTATCGCCAATGTTGCTCGTACATCAAAGGCTCGCCACCTACCCAGTAAATTTCTTCTACTCGGTGTTGCTCAACTGCATTACTAAACTCCAGTTCAATTTGGTTGTCTTGAAACTTTGAAATTTGTTCACGTACAACTGGCCGCATCCAATTATTTTTAGGATCAGTCCAGTTGACCATGTCATGGGTTTTTTGTTCTGTTTCCCAGGCACTGCTCAACATATCTCCGCAAGTTCTACATTTGAAATTGCATAAGTTACTAAATCTATAATCCCAACTAACAGGCAAGACATCACAGGTGCCATCATCGTGCGTAGCTGCCATTACGTCATGATATTTGTGTCGAAACAAGTGCCAAAAATATGTGCGATAAACATCTGTGTTTAACAATTGATCATTACATACTTCGCATTCAGGCAAGCGTTCGCCGGCCATCATACGTCGGCGTACTGACTTCATGTGTTCACTGTTCCAATGTTCTTCTAATGTAATGGGTATGTAAGTACCTGTGCCTGCTTGAGTATCTATGTATTGTGTGAAATTTTGTGCTGGTTCTCTTGATGCACAACACATACGTCTTTCAGTTTGTGGAGAAAGATATGTATGTGTCCATGGTGCTAGACATAAGGTATCAGGTTTTTGCATAATTCAGTAAAAGTGCCAATTCAGGATGATTGCAATTTAAATCCTGATTCCTACGATGATCCAATAGTCGAATCTGAGATCGTGTTTCTTCACCATCCATGGATTCACCGTTGTTCATAAAATTGATAATTCTTTCAAAATCAGATCTATATATTTCTGAAGCATCACACATGCTGAGATGGCTTGCAATTTCTTGCTTGGCATCTGCGGGCAGTCTTGATATTGAAAAATACCAAGCATCGTGCATCATGTTCCAATAAACAAAATCAAAATCTTGTAATGCTATCCATGATGCTACTTCGTCGAGGTATCTCACATTAAAAACATTCACAGTGGTGCAGCATTGTAACTGTAAGTTAGACATACCTTCACGCATGATTCTGAAACGATTGATGTTTTCTTTTACGGTATCCCAGGCGGCGTTTGAGCGTTGATATTCAAACCGTGCGCTGATGTCATCTATTGAAAATGCTATCTCTACTGTTTTAAAATGTTTCCATATGTCCACGCCACGATCAGGAAACAATGTACCATTGGTATTATAATGTATCTCCACTTGGCTAGCGATGCCGCGATCTACTATGCCTTGCAGCATATCAAAGTGTTGATCAATCATGAATGGTTCGCCGCCAGTGAATTCAATATAACGTATATCATTCAACACTGAATCAATTTGCTGCCAGAAATGATTGTTCTCTTTAGGCCATGCACCAGCACGTAGCATTTTATACGCATAACTAGATTTTTGTTCTGTTCGTGGTAAGAATGAAATTTCTTCACCAGCAAATTGTGAACTTGACCAAGACCCGCATATACGGCACTTTAGGTTGCAGATGTTGCCTAATTTTAGATCCAATGACTGCAAAGGTTTTGGATCTATAGTCCAATGTTCATCAGTTAATGTATGTTTGAGACGATCTAACGTGTGCATACGTTTTGATGTGCGTCCTGATTCTTCTTCATTCCAGCATTTACGACAAGTAGCAGATTTCTTGCCATCGAGAAAGTCTAACCGCAATTTTTGCATGTGATTACTGCGCTGAATATCTGAAAACTCAGCTGTGGTTAGAGTAAATTTATTTCCATCATTGTCTACTATCTCGTCATCGGCTAGGCAGCAAGGTCTTACTGTGCCAATAGGACTGGCTTCTAAGCTAATCCAAGGCAACACACAGAATTGATTGTGGGGAATTTTCACAGTAACGCTTTTAACTCTGGTATGATATTTAGCAGTTGCTCTGATCTGATGCTGTCGAGCTCGTGCGTTTTCCTCCAAAAAGTATCAATGAGCTGAGTGTTGTCAGTAGCCATTAAAAACTTGATAGCTGATTCAAATCCCACTGTGGCACGTTGCAACGGATCTTGCGCACGTAACCATTCAATATGTTCTTGATACTTGATGCGCAAACGTTGTTTGTACTTCATTGGTGCAATATCAATTCTGTAAAATAGCGGATCTTGAAGAATATTTACATTGAGGTCTTGTGGTTTAATAAACCCACGTTCAACCCAATCTTTATGAAAGTCAGGTAAATGCCAAGCATTCAGAATGCTCAAGGTGGGACTGATGTAAAAATCCACGTTAGGACATATCTTCATCATCTCAACTCGATTTTTTTCAATTTGTTCCCATCGAGTACCTTTTCTTATGTACTCGGCATATTGACCTGACCCATCTAAACTGGCACCTACTGATACACTATTAAACAGTTTCCAGTATTCAAAAACGCTTTTTCCTTTAAGATTGGTATGTGTAAAGTTAGTGTTATAGATCAGTCTGACATCAAATCTTTCTCTGCGTACCAGTTCGTCTAATATGTTATAGTGTTCTTCCATCAACAAAGGCTCGCCGCCGGCAAAGTATATTTGCTCAACATAATCCAGATGAGGTAACAACTGTTCCCACATGTCAGTTTCTGTTCGACCAGCATAGTTCAATACTTGATTTTGATCTTTCCACCCTTTGCCAGCCAACTCGGCTTGATCCTGATACCATTGGCTTGAAAAAATATGCCCACAGCTACGGCATTTTAAATTGCAAAGATTTGAGAACCGTATATCCCAATAGGTCATTTCAAATGGATTATCTTCAAGTTTCTTGATTTGATGCCCGTGATGCTTGTTTGCACTTTTTCTGCCAGAGAAAAATCCTGATTGCTCTTGTTCGTAGCAGCGCTCGCATGCTGGGTTAGGAGTTTCGCTCAGCATGTCAGCTCTTAATTGCTGCATGGGAAGATCTTTCCAGATCTCTTCTAAAGTATTGGTTCTGCAATTACCTACAGGATACTTCATCTCTGAATGACAACAGGGATATGCTTCGCCAGTTGGATAAGCATGTAAGTGGATCCAAGGATATATGCAAAAAGTCTTTGAATCAGTTAGTAAAAATTTCTCACGGTCTGTGAGATTAGTGGATCGAACTAGATCACTGCTGTTATATTTGTATTGAGTCATACCATGGTTTTAATGCAGGAAATGCATGGCCAAAATCTTTATTGCGTCGTTGGTCATACTGTGTATAGAATTTTTTGAAATCGTTTAACAACTTGGGCATTTCAAATGATCCCGAATGTGGAGTTTTTACTATATCCAGATAATCTATTAGCCGTTGAAGATGATTGACTTCATGCTCGTGTAAGAATTCATTGTGTTGATTGGCAATTAGCCAGGACTCTAACTTGTGTGCATATAGCATACGTAAATTATCAGGCAATACCAATGGTGATTGAAAACTAGGAAATCGAAGTATATTCAGTGTAAAGCTCAGAGCATCACGCCCATATTCGGTTTTCCATTGTAGCATACGTTCTAAGAATTGATCCAAACTGTCTAGACATAATGCATTAATGGTGTTCATCACATGTATTACACGGAATTGGCCACTGTCTAATAATCGTTCTACATTGTTTGTCCAATCATCCCAAATCAGTCCATCTCTAATGTATTCAGCCTGTAGTCCTGTGCTTTCGTTGGATGTGTAAAGGTCAACTTCTAATCCTTCAATGCTGCCTAGCAATCGATCTAGATCCACTGCTGTGCCTAGATTTGAATTGATGGCCAGTCGTGTTTGGCTACGGCCAGGATTGTTTCGAAACCAGTCAATCAGTTTCCAAGTCTCAACAGACATCAATGGTTCGCCACCAGTGATTCTCAGTTCTTCAAGTGTTTTATGAAGATCACTTTCCCACCAGGCAAAGAACGCCTCCACGTAAGGATTTGTTTCACCAACACGATACAATTGACTGCTTGTATGTTTGTGAGTGAAATGATTGCGACCATCAGACACAAGCCCTTGATAAGGTCCATTTTGATGTATGTCTCGGACCCATGTACTGCTGAAAGCAGGATTACAATAGCTACAAGCAAACTGACAGGTGCGATCAAAAGCAATTTCTAAGGTACGAAGATTAACGTCCTGATTGGGCAAAGTGTCATATGCTTCACTTAACGCCTCAATAGGATAAATTTTACTTTTGTACACACGGTCGCTGATAGCATCGCTGCCCATGTCTTCAATTTTCCAACAGTATTCACAACCTGCAGGACGTTCGCCTGCTTGCATTTTACGACGGTCTTCTTTCTTTTGATCAGTATTGTGCAGCAGCTTGGGGTTGGTGGTGACTTTATCTCGGTCTACCAAATGAGCTGGCGGGTGATGGCAGCTGGTAGTCATACCGCTGCCAAGCCAAATGGTAGCATTGTACCATTTGGCTGCACAAAAACTTGCACTCTTGGTGTCTAGCACCTGTTGCTTGAATTCTAGATCAGTCATTTATATTGTTGTATGTAGGAATTGCCAAAAACGGCCAAGAAACTCACTTTGAATTAGAGCGTAAAGTTCTATTAAATGTTGTTGGTTGTATTTACAATATATTACAGCACCAATCAAGGAAACTTGCAAGATTCTATTGACACAAATTGTAGATTATCGAGCATGTAAACCACACTGTTTCCACCAGGTCAACATTTCAGGAAATGTCTTCTCAAAGTCTGTACCTCTACGTCGATCGTGTTCGTTAAAAAATCTATAAAAGTCTGCCAGCGCAGTAGGTTGAGGTGCAGATGATCGCATCCAATCTATATCACGCTCAAGACGTTGCACTTCATAGTCCTTGAATCCATGGAACGGGTTGGATCCAGTCTCTAAGTTTTCTAACATAAAGTCTCGTGCTTGTTCTAGTTTTGTAGCATAGCTCTCGGGCAAAGTCTGAAGGCTCTGCCATGCAGGTTGTCGTAGCACAGGTGTATCAAACCACACACGTTGATATGTTTTACTATGACGGCGGCGTAGATCTAGTATCCATTTTATCAATGGTAAGAAGCCAGTCACTGACAAATTGTTCATGGTCACAATAAATGTAAGACTGTTACGATATGGAATATCTGTGAGATATGTTTCCACATTGTTCTGCAATCGGGCAAAGTCCAATCCATGACGGATGTATTCAGCTTGCGGCCCTATGCCCGAATCGAGACTTACATATTGCATGAAATGTTCGATATCAGTATCGCATAAGCGTTTCACATATCCAAAGTATTTGCTGGATAGTTCAGGCTCTACACTGAAGTTCGATGTGACTGCTAGATGTAGATCGTTTTTTGGATGTTCTAATACATAGTCAAACACTCGATAGGTGTTCCGATCCATTAGAGGTTCTCCACCAGTCATGCGAAAGTGTTTAAGCTCAGAGTATAGACTAGGCCACCATGACCAAAATGCTTCTACATAAGGGTTGTGATCACGGGCAGGAATAGGCTTCCGATGGCCGCTAAAATGCTCAGGAGCGTTATGAGGGACCAGAGTAGGAAATGCGCCATGTCGTTCAACTTCTTGCTGCCAGCTAGAGCTAAACTGCGGGCTACAATAACTGCATTTAAGATTGCAAGCATTGTTAAAGTTAACTTCCACATACGACGGTATAACATCTTCATCACCAGTTGAGTTTTTTATCTTTTCAAAATCCACCGCAGCCCAGGGTTCACCTGATCTGTAATGTCGATCACTTAGTTTGCCAAGATCCTCCATGTTCCAACAGTAAGAACATTCAGTAGGACGTTGCTGCTGTAGCATTATTTTTCGTTGTGCTTTTTTATGCCGTGTGTTATGCAAAGCAGCCGGATTGGTCGCTATCTCTTCAGGATCTATCGTATGCAACGGTGGATGATAGCAACTGTTATTTAACCCGGTGGTCAGATGCAAGCTGACCTGTTTCCATTTGGCCAGGCATAGTGCTGGCCCTAGATCAGCTTGCATCTTCTCAGCCGAAGATAAGAATTTACTTTTGTTTTCTGACATTATCTTGCATCTATCTCTCTCACCATGACACCACGGTTTTGCCAGTTGCTACAATAATGATGTTTAAAAAATGCACTGGCCTCTACGGTAAGCATGTGCATGGGAAGATCCAATTGTGTATGTAATTCGTTGGCAATGTTGTTACTCACATGTTCTGGCTGTTCATCTTTTACTGTGAGCCACAATTCACTCAGTGTATCAAAATTTTGCACTTGTAAGTAATCCCAGTTTGTGAGCATGGTCATGTATGTGCCCTGGCGTGCGCCTGCTATAGCCCAATATCCGTAATCTGCATCTGCACCCACATTATGCCAGATGGTGAGATGGTCAAGATTGCGTCGATGCACACGAGATTGAAATTCAGTCACGGTGGGTCTACGCCCTCGATCCAAACACATTTTTACTCCTTCACGGAATCCAGCACGCCAGGCGTGAAATGCAGATCCATTAGGATAAGTGGTTGAATAACTATCATGCATGGCCCAATATAGTGGGTCAAAACAAAACTCCACTTGGGTTTCGGTACGGCCGTCTGTGTTTTCGTGTGTGTGCATATTTTGCACATACTGCCGGGTCCAAGAACTTAGACCACCGTTGCCGTACATGAGTCCATTCACATGGTTACGAGCCTTCCATCTAAACACAGCATGTTCGTAATCATCTGTAGGAAATGTCAATGTTTGATTAAAAAACTCTGGATCTGGAAGATTATCACCATCGATCAAGATAAAACGTTCCGTGGTACTGGCTGTTGCTGCTGCTTTGTGTGCTGCATCTGATCCTTTGACTCCGTCTACTCGTGTGGCCCAGGGCACTAGATTACGTATCTTGACCCAGTGTTCTTCCTTTTGTGGCTCGTCGTAACTTAGATAGATGCAATCTAGATCAGCTACATCAATTTGTTTCAATGACATTTTCTTGTTTCTTCCAGTATTTTCCTGATTGATCGGCAACTACAATAGTTACATCTTGACTGTGACAAAGTGTTCCTGAGTCAGCAGTTACAAGTTTGTTAACCCAAATAGTTTTGTATTGGATGAGTTTTTTATCAACTACTCGTACTGCCATATTTTGCAATGCAAACTGTGCGGGTGTGATATCAATGTACTTACCAGGCAAATCTTCTTGACTGTAAAACAACGGCAACCCAGTATCGTCATGATATAATCTATAAAAAACTGGGTTGATTTCAGGCCACTTGATTGTTTCCCAAAAATCTAAAAATTCTTGTTCAGTCATTGCGCCAGTCCTTTTGATGATAATGCACTGCGCCCCATTGTGCCACAGTCTGAATCCTTAATGGATTGGATTCCCAAATTAATTCTTGTGTCCAATTTTCTAAACGTGTTGGAATTATACCACGTTTCATATGTACAATACGAGGATAACTCACAAACGGCATGGTCACACGTTCGGGGCCCATGATCTGTGCTGCCATGGCATAAACTAAATCCGTTGATGGAATTTCATCAGGAAATTTTATTAAAGTCTTGTATTGTGCCCAGTTTTCAAAAATTATCCTTACTAATTGAAAAAATTCTTGTGCAGTTTGACTTAGTCTCCAGTATGTTATAGCATTGTATACATCCGGCAAATTGTTAGAATCAAAAACTTTTCTATAGAATCTGTTGGTAGTTTTTTGATCATAAAAATCTCTTGCACCAGTGGATATCACCACATCTCTATGCTCTAACATAGTCCACCAATGATCTATCGCACTGGCAATAATCATATCTGCTTCAAGTTTGATAGTTTGTCTGAAAGGACTGGCTCCAAATACCTGCCAGTCATTAGCATACGGGTTATCACTCAGCGGATATGGAAAAGTCTGATGATAATCAAACAAATTGGAATTGGGCAAATCTGTGTTGGATAACAAACAAATTTTAGCATCAGGATGAAAATGTCGAATAGATCGAGCCAGTTGATTTGCACAGTCAACATAATCAACTGATTCAGAATTTTGTGCCATTATTAAATAGCCGCGTTCACACTGTATTGGCAACGATGTCTCCTAACTGTTGTTTGCACATGGCATGAAAATCCATGTTCTGCCAATCAATTGTTTTTAACTTGTCTTGGTTAAAATATTCAATTTGAAAATGATCTGGGCCGAGTTGCTTTAAGTTATAGCTAGAAATAATAGCTGCCAAGTTCCACGGTATATTGTCTACATTTAATGTATGACCACTCTCTATACCCAATGCAATGCTCAATGCATAGTCATTGCGAAAATTACCCCCATGACTATGATATAAGTCTTTGTAATGTACCCAATTATCTTTGACCATTTTCATGCAATCAAAAATATGTTCAGCTGTGGGACTTTTACGAAACATCATAACAGTGGCCCACCACATGGGCATGTGATTATCACCAAACCAGTTTAACCCTTTGAAGTCATTGACCCCTGTGATATCCCAGGACAACCGATGAGATAAAAAATCTTTTTTACTATCAATCACCGCAGTCAACTGATCACTGCAAACAACATAGTCGGCGTCTAATACCAGGGTCTGCTCCCAAGGAGTTAACGTGTATGCGTCCACCCTGCCGGCATTGTACCATGTTAATGTGTTTTGATAATCTTCAAAAAATCTTGTTCCGCCGCTGACCGGATCTGCTGATATCACACAATCAAATTTGGTCAATCGTGACGGATCTGTGCAGTCTGTTATTACGGCTGTGGGTATTTTTAAATGTCGACGTATACGCTCTGCACTCCAAGCAGCCATACTAATATAGTCGGTTTGCTCATTGTCAAATGCAAATATCAATGCACCTGTGGTCATCGTTTTTTATTCAATTGTTCATTCTCTACCAACCAAGCGTTCATTTGTTCTTGCCAATGACGCTGAGCTAACAACTGTAGATCTGCAATAGTTATCTTGACTGGGGTTTCATAAAGATCCAGCAATACTGCTTGTTCTTGTAGACAAGCATGTAGTAGTGTGATCAGTTCAGGACCAGCACGCCACATCCCTCCTCCATATGCAAACAGCATTCGAGCTTCGTATTTTTCTTTCAACACACGGCGTGCAGCCACATGATCAAATCGTGCTTTTGCATGAGAAATTAAATTGTCTGTATTCATTCAAATATTATAAACGAATAAAAAGAAAAAGTCTACCTTCTGTCCTGGTGAATATTAAACAACCGAACTGGTCACCGTTGGAGTTCCCCAGGTATTAGCTAATCCCTGTGCGGTTGATGGCGTGAAAACACTACATAACACAGCAGGTGCTGTTCCAAACGCAGTAAATGGGCTTGTGGTATCAGTACCGCCACTGATTCCAGTTTGCTGAAATTGTGTGGATTGAAACCAGGTGGTCGTTAGCCGCAATCCAGTTGTAGGGAAGGTGGTAAAAACCTCTGCTGCTTGTACCCGAATAAAACTAGAGCTATAAGGATATACCGAATTATTTAATTGAAACAATGTGGTGCTTGTGCCTATTGGGCCTGGGATTTGATACCATCCGGTTGTGGTTAGATTTGGACTTGGTGTGCCTGATCCACCTATTCTTGTGAATCCTGTGTAAGTAACACCTGCAATGACTTGATTTGCATTGTTGACTCTACCACTAATATACAAGTCTCCCACAGTGGATACAAATGTATTCCAATCAGGATCTATGTCAGTGCTGTTTGAGGATTTGCTCATTCTTAACCTTATGAGACCGCCGGCATTCCAAAAATATCTAGTTTGAGCAGCACTAGGAAATATTACATTCTGTGTCCAGGTAATTGTCCAGCCGCTGGTACCCGGAACACCAGTATCGGTAGTTTTGGAAATACTACCAGTCCAGGTTGGTGTACTTGATTGAATCCCAGTTGCAAATCCCCGTCTGGTTGTGACACTGGTAATATCTGTGGCTACATTGGCCAAGATAGCAATTACATTACCACTAACTGGTGATGTTCTTGCAGTCAATGTGGTGTTGGTTTGGCTGCCTGCTGTGGCCAGCGTGTTGACCAAAGCGGACCAATTAACAGCAGCTACCTCTCCGGACTGGCTGCTTACGGCGCTCAATGCAGTTTGTCCCCAGCCACTGTCACCCGACCCAGTACTCCAGATCGCATTCAGATTGTTCCGAAACGTATTATAGTCTGCTGCCTGAATTAATCCGCCTACTGAGTATGTCATATTGATATCTTATTATTTTATTGTCACAATGACTTCTACAGTGCCCTAGTGAATATTAAGTTATATTTAAACTACGCTGGCCGCGACTGTTGGAGTTCCCCAAGTATTGGCCAATCCCTGTGCAGTTGACGGTGGAACAAAACGACACAACACAGCAGGTGCTGTTCCAAACGCAGTAAATGGGCTTGTGGTATCAGTACCGCCACTGATTCCAGTTTGCTGAAATTGTGTGGATTGAAACCAGGTGGTCGTTAGCCGCAATACTGTTGAGCTTGACAAGACTTGTGCAGTTACCCTGATAAAACTAGAGCTATAAGGGTATACCGAATTATTTAATTGAAACAATGTGGTTGCACCTGCACCACTAGTAAGTGAATACCATCCGGTTGTGGTCAAATTTGGACTTGGTGTGCCTGATCCACCTATTCTTGTGAATCCTGTGTAAGTAACACCTGCAATGACTTGGCTTGCATTGTTGACTCTACCACTTACATACAAAGCACCCACAGTGGATACAAATGTATTCCAATCAGGATCTATGTCAGTGCTGTTTGAGGATTTGCTCATATCCAAACGTACCAGGCCTCCGGCATTCCAGAAATATCTAGCTTGAGCAGCACTAGGGAATGTTACATCATGTGTCCAGGTAATTGTCCAGCCGCTGGTACCCGGAACACCAGTATCGGTAGTTTTGGAAGTAGAACCAGTCCAGGTTGAACTAGTAGTTCCTGAACTGGTTGCATATCCGCGTCTGGTCGTGACACTGGTAATATCTGTGGCCACATTGGTCAACACCGCAACAATATCACCGGTGACCGGTGCTGTTCGCGAAGTCAATGTGGTGGTGGTTTGGCTGCCTGCTGTGGTCAGAGTGTTGACTAAGCTGGACCAATTGGTAGCAGTTACTACTGTATTAGCAGTTACACCACTCAATGCAGTTTGCCCCCACCCGCTGTCAGTTGAGCCAGTACTCCAGATAGCGTTGAGATTGGTCTGAAACGTATTATAGTCTGCTGCCTGGACTAATCCGCCTACTGAGTATGTCATATTGATATCCTATTATTTTATTGTCACAATGGCTTCTACAGTGCCCATACCAGTGGTAGTTTTTTCAGATAGCGCACGCCCAATTACATTGAATGCTGTTGCTTCACCAGCAAATGCAGCACGGGCCATACCGTCACCTGCAGAGATCAATCGATCACCTCTGTTTACTACACCTGTTACCATTACTGGCACACGACCTGTCATGGCCACTGGAGGATGTGTATCGTCATCACCTGCACCACCGTTCATGGTAAATGCAGGACGAGTAGAAATAACGCCAAACACTTTGTCGCTAGCATCCATTAGTACTCGTGTGATTTCTGCAGATCCGCCCAGTTCAACCACAGTACCTGGTTGATAAATTTCATCAGCAGCAAAACGTTCAGCAACGTCAGCATACAATGCTGTAGTAGCTTGTGCAAATACTTTATTAAAGTAACTGCTACTAGATCCAATATTACCCACACCATTGCCTGCACCATTTATAATTGCATCAGCACCTGCTGCTGTGTTCACAGTAGTTGATCCACGGATCGTGGTCATGTTATTAGCACCGTACATGGTTACCATGGTGGTAGTTACTCCACCATCGTTGATTTGAATTACCAAATTACCATCTTGTGTTTGATTACGCAAAAACACATCAGCTCCAGTCACTGACGCTCTAAAATCAGAATCTACACCAACTGAAAGTCCAGTATCATTTGCAATAGTCAATGTGCCCGACATGCTTTGGTTATTAGAAGTGGCCACGAATCCCGAAGATGCTATTCCGCCTAGGAAATTGGCGTTGTTAGCTGTGCCCTGGAACAAAGGTGTTACACCTGAAATTGGTCCAGACATTGTCAAACCTGGTTGTACAGTCTTGGCGCCAGTCCAGCCGCCACCTGCTGGGGGTACAGCAGGAGTATATGCAGCATCCTTGCTAAAAATACCCACAACTGCATCAGCAACATACATTTCCACAGCCACATGACTTACAGCATTGGTGTCAGTAATTGTGGTAACGATAGCACCACTTACTCCTGTGTTACCAGTATAAGCTGGGCCTACCAAGATCCAGGCAGCACCACTGTATACATTAAGTTGAGCATTAACACTGTCGTACCATAAATCACCAGCTACATTTGACACTGAAGGAGCAGTTGAGCTAGCAGTGGCGCCTGATATAACTTTGAATGTTGATCCAGTGTATACTTTCATAGTACCAGTAGTTTGGTCGTACCATAATTGTCCTTGCAACGGTGCTCCAGGTGCTGTGGTATTGGCTCCGTTTTGTAATAAACGGATAATATTATCATTGATAAACTGTCCATACCCAGCATAGTTTTTACCCACTAGGGTCATGCTTGAGCTGGTGTTGATGGTACCGTCGGGTATTGTTGCGAACGTTGACCCATTGGTAAGAGTGATTGTATATGACATATTGTTTGCTCCGAATCTTATAGGTATTTATTACCTGTTAATCTACACATATTTATGCTGTGCTTAGGTTAGTCAAAGTCTGAATTCGTACAGTATAATCAATCTGTATCTGACGGTTTAGACTTTTTTGTACTGGGTGAAAAATCACATGTGTGAGCAAACGAAGATTTGTTGTGTCTCCGTTTACAGCTTTGAGTCCTAGCTCATCAAACACGTATTCACCATTGAAATTGGTTGAATTATCAAAAGGTTGTTGTCCTGGCGGTTCGCCGTAGTCCAACAAACAACTCACAAGAATATCAGTATACACCTGCCCTGACGTGTGCAATACTTGCAAGAAATTGTTAGTTACGTCAGTGTCAGCAGCAGAATTGTCATCTACTACTTTGACAAAGGTTTCATTGTATAAATCTGCGTTGATGCCAGTGGTATTAGGCGGCAAATATGTAATCACACCAGTGGGATCAACTGAACTTCCTCCGTTGCCAAAAGCCATGGCATAAATCCAGCCGCCACCTTGTGCTAGAGTTCTATGGCTTAGTGTCTGGGCTAGAGAAATACTCATGTTTTCAAAATGTATTGCATTTCTTTTGTCTACAAAAACTTCACCAGATTTTGGATCAAAAATCTTTACAAAGCCTTGTATCTGAACTGGTATCATCATGCTTGTTTCTCCACAAATACTTGTTTGGTCACAGGATCAGAGATCTTTAAAAATCCCGAAACTGCAATGGCACCACGCTCGTCTGGGCGAGTGATAGGTGCAGGTTGGGGTGTCTGTGGTTTAATCTGCTGATTTTGCTGCATGTTTTATTTACCTTAATTTTGTTCGCGGAAGAACCTTGCGGCATCAGTTTGGGTAATTTGCAATGCTTGACCGTTTGACGGCTGCCCGTTTGCTGGTTGATACCACCCAAACCCTTGACGTACCAAGATAGAAACTTCATATCCATCGATGGGTGCTGTATCAAATGTCACCGTGGCAGGTGCCACAGAATCCACAGTGTATCCTGTATACACTCGTATTCCGGCCACATACACCAGTATAGCTTGTTCAGCAAAACTCAAAGGCAATGAACTTAAATCAATATTTGGTGCAGAGAATGTTGTGGTGGTACTATCTCCCAGTGTATTGGTATACACCACACGATCTTGATATTCAGCTGGTGCCAAGTTACCTCTACCTATGTTGTATACTATAGAATCTGCGTCATGTTCAGCTACTGCGGTACCTGCTGTGCCACGCAACAAACTGCTGACAGTATTGTTATTGGTATCACGCTCACGATACATAATACGTTCACCGTTTATAGTGATAACGCCCCAGATGTTTGCTTCCAAATCAGGTTGTGTCAACGCATCAGCATCAGCAACATAGATAATATCCTGATCTTTAAACAACTTCTGTACCAGTGTGGTTGTGGTATCTGGTGTCATTCTGTAAGTGGCTTGTACGCCTCGCATGTCTTGGAAAATTCTAAATTCCATTGCATCGGGTACTACTGAATCAGTAAACAACTGGGCCACAATAACTGTGGTTGTTCCAATTGGTCCACCATGCACTATTAGTTCTTCTCCTGAGATCAAATAATCATCACCGTAGAAAATACGGTTGCCGTTCTTGGTAACCCACATTCTAGTTGGATCTGTGACAATTCTACCCAGTTGGAAATTGTTAACAATAACTTGAATTCCTTCAGTATAATCAAAACTACCTGGATCGTTGGATACGGTTCCTGTATCAAAATCTGTGCTGTCAAATGGCTCGTTAACCACTGCACCTTCAACTACAGGACCTTCCCATAGTAGAGTGACTATGTTTTGCTGCACAGTATTGTTCCAGCTGGTAACTGAAACCACATCGCCGTATAGCGGATAGAATCCACCAGTGGTGCGGAATACCAATTGATAATTGTCTAAACTGCTGCCATCATCGTATATCACATAGTCAGCTTTGGTAATGACACTGATCAACACTTGTGATCCAACTGGCGGAGCAATGGTAAAATCTACATATCGAGTGTCATTGCCTGTGTCGGGTTCTACAATGTAGTCAATACCCAGGGCTAGCTTTTGATTGTCTACATACACCAGCACATCGTTGTCACTTACTAATGCCAAACTGTATCCACCACGGTTGGGTAATGCATATCCAGAGCTGCCATCTGCAATATAGAATGCACCTTCGGGTGGTCTTGCGCGAATGCCGTTGACTTCTACTATCAAATTAGGAATGTTAGTACCTGACATAGAATTGTCAAGCATGTAATCTAACTGTCCATAACTGGTAAAGTATTGTGTCTGTGGGGTGGACCAAGTGTAAGGCAATGATCCGTCAGTTTCCCCAATGGCTGTTACATTGATTTCATCCGTTGATGTATATGTGTTTGCAAACACAATATTTGTACTGCGATTGATGCCTGCACCGTATGTATAATCAGTTATCAATGTGCCATTCACAAAGATTGCCATATCAAATATTTCAGCATCAGCAACTGGAATATTCAAGAAGTTACCAACATCGGCTCCATTGAATACATTCTTGTACAATTGATTGCCGCCGCCAATGCCAAACACCGAAATAACCAATGTGTCACCATTGGCTGCTGGAGGTGCGCTGACGCTGGGCACAATAGTCACAACATTGTTGACCCAATCAATGGTATATGCCACGTTTTGAGCAAGTTCACGACCTTGTGTTTGATTGGTCACCCGCACTTGTACTGGAGACGTTACAATGTTATCAAAACTCTGTGTGTATGCTGTGGTATTGTTATAGACCCATTTTGTAATTTTCCAAGCAAAACCATGGCCGTTGTTATCCCAGTCTGACCCTGGACGAGTATAAACACGGAAGTCAAGAGTATCAAATTCAGATCCAGGTATTAGTTCTTCAGGTGCGTGACTTTCGTAAGGGCCCACAAACTCGCCACCCACAACATTGATATCAGTAGGACGCAGTCCCAAGTAGATATCAAGGAATCTACTTTCGTAGATGGCATCTAAAATTCCTGGATCATATGTTGGCAAGCCTTCAGGACCATAAGCAATGTTATCAAATGGATTTATGTCAAAATTACCCACATCAAAACCAGTGTTTTGACCAAATGTTGGCGCACTGACTTGAACACCAGGGTAATTTATACCATCAATCAACAATCCCAGATCCAACCCCGGCTCGTTCACAGTAGGAACATATAGACCCATTGTACGGTCTACACCGCTCAGTGTAGCAGCGTTCACTAGTATCCATTGTTGTGGATCAAATGTATCTGATTCAACTCCGGTGGAGTCAGAACTATCCGCCATCCACACACGATTATCATAACGTACCTGAGTACCGTTGTCATAGTTTACATTGGGTTCCCAATCCACAATGGTTGATACATATTGATATCTATCATATTTCATTGTGATGTTGAAACTGCGCACTAGGTTGTAATACTGTGTATCACCGTAGTCTGATGCAGTTGGATCTTGATCTTCGCCAATGCCTGGCCCAGCCATTACAGCTACCAACTGCCCACCGGTGCCGTTGCCACCGCTGAGAGTGATCAATGCAGTAGTGGTGTACCCTACTCCTGGATTGGTTACTATCACACCAGTTAAATTGCCAAAACCGTTGATAGTCACTGTTAATTCAGCAGGGGTAATACAATCACCTGTGACTATGGCCACAGGAGGAACAGTATATCCTGACCCAGCTGCTGCAACTGAAGCACCTACCACTGCCAGAGTGTAATTTTGATACCAGAAACTCCAAGGCTGTGTTTGCCATATCAAACTGTCTGATGCAGTATCACTAACATCGTCTGGAGTACCTGTGCCTACGGCGGTACTCACAGTGTACGGAGTCAGTATTGGACTCACAAACTGATTAGGAATTACATTAGTATCATAAAAGGCCGGAACATCAAAGTCAGTCATAGTTCCTTGATAATCATCTAACCCATTGTAGATCAAATTAAATTCACGTATTTGCACATGATATGGTTTGACTTCGTTGATGTATTCTAACACAAAATCTTGATTGTCTCGTCGATATGTTTGGAATGCAACCAATTCACGAATAGTATGATCCACGTCGATCAACGAAGTCTTTGACAACCAGTCAGGAGCTTCAAACTCGCTAAGTGCAAAATTAAACATCAAGATCAATGCGCGATTGCGATCAATCAACAGCTCATCAATCAACAGTTCTTGATTGATAGCTTGAATAACTCGGCGTGTTTCAATTACAGGCTCCTGGTCAAAATATTGTGCATCAAATACGTCTACATCAAATCCAAAGCGGCCCAATTGATAATCCCATAATTCAGCAGAGATTTCTATAGTACCATCTTGCAGGGCCACACGATCCCATGTGTCGGTGGCTACCCGCAGATATATTTCCCATTTGCCCTGCGAGTTAGCAGTGACTCGTACACTGGATCCCACTGGTGCTTGATACAAACTCAGCTTGCTGAGGTCACTGTATACGCCCACTGTGGCAACAACCAATTTGCTAGGATTGTAACCTGGTAGATACCAGTTGATATAGCTCCAGTACCTGCGAGTATCGTAGTTTTGTACTCGTACTAGATCCAATGTGGCAAATGTTTTTGTTGCAGTGACTTGGTAAATGGTCCATAGGCCATTCTGAGTAGAATCACTCACCACAAGATATAGATATCCAACTGGAACTGATGCAAGATTCTGATAACTCAACTCTTCAAGGTCAGCTACTCTTTTATCCCAAGCGCCTGTACCTGCTGTTGGCTCGGGTTCCCTGCTGTTCAGCAATGCAAAACTGCGAATTTCAGTGATAGGATACTGTGCCAGCACTGAGTTTACTCGACCAAAATAGTTTTTCAGTGCCAAGAATCTATCAGCAAACATACTTTGTCGCGGACGGAATTGTACGCCGTAACGGTTGGCTGGGCTTAGATTAATATCAGGTACTGCTGCGCCAGTGGAATTAACTCCGCAAAGACTATCTATAAATTTAAGATACAAATTGTCAGGAAGGAAACCATCAGCACGATCTTGAGGAATTAAACTGTATTGTGTGTGAACATTGTCACTGGTTAATTCTTGATCAAACTCAATGCTGAGTATGGTATCTTGTGCAGAAATATCATTTATTGCATTGTAGATACCAGTTGCACTGGCGCTTAGGAATGCCACATAAGGAATACCTGAACTGCGTGGATCTGCAATGTACGTAGAAATACCAGTGGTACTGAGTGTTTTTCCAGCTGTGGTATTGATTGTGGTAATACCTTTTACCCAGAAATAATAAGTGATGGCCAAAATTCCATTGGAGTTTATTCCATTGGTTGCATTGTAACTGATAATATCTCTTGGTGTACCTGGACCAGTGTATTCAGCTGGTGGTACTGTGCTACTGACCCATTGATATACATCAATAGATGATCCTGGGAATATCTGTGCCCAACGTCGAGCCGCGTAAGTGATGTTGTCTTGATTGGGGTCAATGAATCTCACACTGTTGGTATCCCACCAAATTTCTCCCACATGTGATTCAGCCCAAATTCTACCATAGTTGTTTACTGGACCAACATTGTATGCAGCAGGGTCTACTACACTAGTATAGTTAATATTCTCAGCAGCAGCACCCAGTATTTTTCCTTGCAATGGATCAATGAAATCAAAGAATGTGGTCTTGGCACCTGTGTTAGCACTGTAACTGTACACAGAATTAATCAATTTAATATCAACCACAGGTAGTTGTTCATGTATTACTGCCCAGGCTGGTGTAAGCGTGTCATTTCTAAATACTGCCACACGACCATAATTGAGTTCACTTAAAGTGCTGTCATCAACATCACTGCCCGGACTACCTATCATCAATACACCATTGGTGTAATCTATTGCAGTACCAAACTGATCTAGTTCACGTACACGTTGATCATAAATTTGTTGTCCAAATGCAAACTTGCCTGGATCTCTAACAGAGTCAGCTGCACTAGGTAGATAATCATATGTGTACACCACACCACTTTGATACAACGGTCCATTAAATGTAGTAGTACGACCATCAAAGTAAGTGGTGCCTTGATCAAATGTGTTTGGACGATACAGGTTTCCGCCTGGCGCTCCCACAGTTAATGTATTAGCAGATGTATCAATGTTTAATGCTGCACCAAAATTGGCATTAATTGACGGTGCTGGACTGGTGATGGTTTGTGTATATGCATAGGTATTGAATCCCAGTGATTGGAATATAGTTCCAATCAAACCAGGCAATACACTAAGACGATTGGTAGGATCCGCAGCCAATACATTCTTCACACTCACGGTCAACAATCCAAATGCTGCTGTTCCACTAGTACCAGTACTGGCTATCACATTGGCAATGCCTGATGTGTTGATGTCGTTGGCCAATATTGTTACCCAGCTGCTTGGGTTCCAATAAGAAACGTCAGTAATTGCAATTCCAGCAGGTACCGTACGTATGGCTTGATATATTTTTTGACTATCTTGCACTAGGCTATTGGCAGGCCAAATTACTGTGCTGATCCATTGATCAGGATTGCTCAAGACCACTTCTTGATTGTTGATTCTGATACTTTGTCCTGGTGTTAATACAGGATTGACGGTTTGGCTAGTGGTAGTACCGTACGAGCGACTTTGATTTACATTGCGTTGTACTGATCCAGCATTTGCTAACACAGAACTATCTTGTGGTGCACCGGTGTACACACTGCAACTGTATTGGCAAACATCCACACTAGCACCAAAGTTAGCAGCCACACTTGGCGCATTAGCGTTTACAATTTGTAATAGACTAAATGTGTTGGGTTGTATTTGTAATACATCTCCTACTGCCAGTGGAACTGATACTGTGACTGTGGCTCCGTTTACAGAGAATGTTCCACCTATGTTGTCCTCAGTGTTGAGCAAGAAGTTATTGTTTAAATTTACAAAAGTGGGTGCAACTAGTACACCACCATCCACAGTGTAAGATGTTTGTGTGGAATCAGTTATAACAAAGTTCTGCACTGAACGATCGTATGCATAAACTGTACCAGCATCTACCTTATTATCAGCATCAGTATTTGGTGCACCAATTAGAACCTGTGTACCATCAACAGTACATGCAACACTTTGACCAAATCTACTGTCATTGGGCAATCTAGCTGTGATAGTAGTAGATGCTGTGGTTTGTTCCAGTGACACAAGATATGTGCCTGTTCCACCTGTGCCGCTGACCAGTGCTGTGATACTGGTACCTTGTGTAACACCTGCGCCACTGAGCAGCATCCCAACAGAAAGAGACGGAGAGCCATCAGGTATACTAGTAACTGTGAGTATATTTCCAGCAATTGATGCTGTGAATTCAATGGTAAACTCTAAAGTATCAACAAATGTGTAGTAACTGTTGGTGGTTACTGTGATGGTTGAGTCGTCAGCGGGTGCTACAAAGAATATTAAATCTCTGCCAGCGGTACTGTAGTCTGCATTAAATTCGTAATCAATATTTGGGCGTTGCAGTATTCCGTTAACAGAAACAATAAAACTGTAAATGTCGACTGCGGTATACAAATATTCATTTAGTGAGAACAACCAAGTTGAACCATCACCAGTATAATTTACAGAAGTTCTACGACCAATTTGTAGAATCAAATCACTCGGTGGAGTTGATACAAATACCACACTAGTAGCTGTTAAATTATAATCAAGTCCTTCTGTTAGTTGAGTGTTATTCAATACCACAGTAAGCTGATTGGGATATTGTGAATCAATCACAATGTAATCGCTGTAATTGAAACTACCTGTAGTGCCGTCGGTCACATAGTTTTTAGTTTGCGTTTGAACTTCTACCAAGCCATATGCAAATACTTTGTTAATGCCCGGTGCACCAATATACATCCAATGCTCATCTTGACTGATTGCCACACTGTATCCAAACTCGGCTGGATACACTAGATCAGTGACAATAGGAACTGTAAGCACACTTGAAGTTGTGAAAGTGCCGGTGCCAGGAATTCTATAAACCGTGGCTGCATATCCTAGATTATTATCACTGGCCGGAGCTCCTATCACTTGCCAAGTTTGATTACCAATGCTCACAGCATGCCCGTATCCAATGGTATCCACTGCATTGAGCTCAAGAACAGAATTTTCTGCAAATGGGTTAATCACTGTTCTTATATAAGTGTATGCCGCACCAGTACCTAATGTGCTATCAGCGGCCGCATTATAACTTGGGCTACCAACAATTGCATAGACATTGTCTTTGTTCTGTGCTACACTTTGACCAAATTGACTATTGGTTTGAGGAACAGCAGCTTTTATTTCGGCTGTGGATGTGAAAACCAATTGTTTTTCCAACACTTGCCACAACCCTAAACCATTATTATCTACCCATACCTTATTGCCTGGAATCAAACTATTGGCATATGGCAGTGTGATCACATCACTGGCCTGTTTCACCCGCTGAGTTTGCAATACAAAACCAATACCGTTACCGACAGCAGTGATTTGGCTGGTGTTAACAAAACTAAACACAGCAACCAGCTGGTTAATACTTGGTATACGTACTACTTCATATACTCCGTCGACTTCGTCTGAAAAGAATCGAATTATAAACAAACGCCCAACAGTGGTAATACCATGAGGTTGAGTAAATGTAAACACACTAGTGCCATCAAGATTTGTAGTAACTGTGCTTAGATATCCTGGAAGTTGGCCAGTTCTAAAAATCCCCCAGTCGTAACTATTAACTCGTGCTATCCATATGTCAGTTCCTACATTGATACTGTCAATGTTGGCATTTATTTCTGAAGTGTTTGCAATATCAAACACGGTGATATCAACGTCATCAAAATTCACATAACCAGCACTGGGCAATGCCGAATCTTCTATAGGCAAAGTCACTGTGGTTAATATGTCTGGACTGGTTATCTTGTAACTTGTTTTCCACAAGTTGCTCAACAGAACTGTTTGTTCAGCCAAACTAGATTCGTTGGGCAGAATAACTTGAATAGTGCTAGGGTTAGAAGTAAGCAATGCTTCGTTGAGTTGCAGTTCATAGAAACTGCGATTGGCATTGGCGCCGTATACTCCGCGAAGTATGGCCCAGTTTTCATAGATCTGATACTGTGCAGGACCATTCCTTATGTCAGCAAAAGAGAATATGTCAGCAGCACGTAACGTGCCCTTGGTACCTAAAAATTGTTGATATAAACTCACTTGGCTGGTACTATCTAATTCTAGATTTACCATGTACTGTCGAGGTTTCCATCCAATCAGTGCATATGAGAATAGATCTTGATTGAGTTCAAGATTGGCAGTGTAGATATTGTAACTGTTGGCCAGTTGATTGCTCTTGTTGGCCAAGTTAGGTAGTAATCCTTGTTGGATTAATGTATAGTTAGACACTCTCCAGTTGTTGATATCAAACTCTGCAGATGGCTGCACTATGTCAATGGCACTATAATAAGTATTTTTCCATTTTACAATTTCACCACGAGCATATTTCTTCAATGGATTCCATTGATTTACATTGTCTTGATTTAATATGAATCCTTGAGCATTTAATTGCCCGTTCCATTCTGTGGTGGTCCATCCTACAAGTCTAATACGACTTTGTCTTGCAGCAGTTATAGGATCGTAAATCAAGTCAGCAAAGATACTGGTATTGTCCAACACAATCATGTTCTCATAACTGGTGAACTTGATGTTCAGGAAGTTGATGGTTTCACTGGTCAAGCTGGTAATAGTAAAAGTATTATTCAGACGTTCAATTACTAAATCTCTAGCGTTGAATGGCACACGGTCAGCGTTTAACACCATGTTTTCAGTGGTTTGTACTGCAATGCTGTCAACAATTGCGCCAGCACGCTCCACAATCAATTTGTTTGCACCAGGATTCAAATTGATGATACTACCAGTATTCCATCCTTGATTGCTCCAGTACAAGAATTCACTGACCATTTGATTCCAGTCCAACACATATCCATTTTCCAATGTGTCAAACACAAGCCCTTGGCGTTGTAGCAATGCGCCGTAACTCAACAAGAAGTCAGCTACTAATGTTTGATTGGTAAACACATAACCATATGGTATCTGTACCACATTATCAGTATATGTCACTGGAACACGAACTGTACTATTGCCAGCTGATATAACTCCCAAATTACCATTGATCTTGCTTTGCAAAATGTTAAAATATGGTTGACTCATATTGTAACCATACACTGCCCAGCCTGTGGCAGTGCTTTGCACAATCACACTAGAGTACGTGAGTTGTGCAAATGGTACGTTTTTGTAAAACAACAAATTATAACTTTCGTCGGGCAACAACAAGTTAGAGTTTAAACTGTTAGGACTAGATTTTTCAGTATACAGTTCCAGTAGATTTTTACCAGAGAATGATGCCATCCTATAGCATAATCTCACGTCAAGATTTTTAAGATCAGCTGTGAGTGCGTCAGTTGAGTTGATACCACTGACTCGGTTAAAGTCCACTATCCAATCAATGTAGCTGGCCTTGCTGACACCGTTACCATACACCTCAACACCATTGGCATCTAGTCTGTAACGATTGTTGTACAGATACTGATCGTAATCAGTGTCAAACTTGTACAAGTCTCTGTCAACAAATAATGAGAAGAATTCAGCAGGACGAGTCAATGCCAACAATCGCATGATAGCAAATGGATATGCACTTGAGGTGCGCCAGGCATTTTCTACAGGGCCGTCGTCTCCTGCCACCCAGCTCTTACGGAAGTCGGCTGAGTTGAAGTTGCCTACTACCACTTGCTGTGGGCTTAATAATGCTCCTTCGCTGTCAACTGGAATTACTTGTAATAATTCGGGGCGAATATATTCAGGAAGAACATAAGGAGCCACCGGATCTCTTACCAGACCCGCAGCTAAGTCGCCCCATAACACCAGGTTACCCGAAGTGTAAGGTGCTGACCCATATTGATTTTCCCACCAAATTGGGCGTTCGCTGAACCCCAGCAACTCCCAAGGTCTTGTGGCTGGATAGATAGTATCGTAGAAGTAATTGTAGATACCGCGCCAGGCTCCAATCAACAATGGGTCATTGTTGAGTTTGTTTGATGCTGTACTGTAATTCCAAGTAAACTCGTTGTTTGCAACATAGTCTTGTGTTTTGTAATCAAGTTTGTTCCATCCTACCCAAGTCAAAAAGTCTTGATTTAGAATATTTTGTATTTCTACTAGACTGTAATCGGTAGTACGGAACTGGCCTGGAATCACGTCTGCCGCAGTTAATGGTACAGGATTGCCATCTAGTTTCAAGTTGTTATAAACTCTAGTTTCAAATTCCAACAATACCTGATCACGAAAGTCACCGAATGCTCTAGTGATAGATCCATCATGACCGCGAATAACAAATGTAGGTGTTACATAAGTTTCATCTAAGAATAGTTCAGGCACATACGCTGGATACAATCCCAGTTTGGTAGGAGTGTTAGGAACATAACTACCAAAAGTAGCTTCGTACTCCTGAATGGTCACAACTTCACCTACTGCTAGTGGTATCAAGATTGTAATGATTGGTGCATCAACACTGACTGTGTATTCTACATTTCTGGTCAGCAGTCGATCATTGATGTATACCAGCAATGCTTGATAATTAGCAGAAGTGTAATTGTACACTTGTGTGAGATCAAATATCTGTGTGGTGATTGGTGTCACAGTGGTCTGAAGCTGTGTGTATACTGTGCCAGTAGGCAACATGTCTGACCAATAGAATGGATTTGAACTGGTACGGCCTGTGTTGATTTCAGAAAATACTGCATTTAATATTTCTGCCACTGACATATTTGTGTAGTCACCTTGAGCCGCTGTGTTCAAGAACTGTGCTTTGAATTTTTCGTATTCTCTAGAATTAAATGCCAATGACGCAAAAATATCGTAATCAGGCTTGCGCAAAAAGTACCCAGCCAGTGTCATAGGTGAGCTTTGTTGTAAAATGCTCAAACCGTAAGGAACAATATTGCCCAGATCTCTGGTGTTGTTAGCACCATTTACATCACCAGTGAGATTGACTAAATTTTCTGCAATGCTGTCATAATGTGTTCTTATGGTGCCCAATGTAAAGTATGGGCTGTTGCCGTTTAACGGATTGTTTTCTAAGTTGATAGGAACTTGATAGAATCCAACAGCACTTACCTGATCGCTTAATACCAATACTTCAATGATATCTCCCAACACTATTTTTGTTGTAGGGTTGAATCTAATAGTTGTAGTGTCATCTGTGGTAGTAAATGTGTAATTGCCTGGGTCTTGAAACAAACTACTGTAGTTTTGACTCACACTAGTGGCATAGACTTTAATGCTGGGTATCGCTCCAGTTGGCAGTGCAGCCACGTCTAGAATCAATGGGGTAGTTGCTGTGATAATTTCTGATAGCACAGTTTGTGATGGGGTGATGGTATAAGTTCCCACTCCGCCAGTGCCAGTGATTAATCCTGTAATTTGTGTACCCGGAGTGACTCCTTTGCCACTAAGACTTTGTCCAATCAATAATGAGCCATTGGCTGGACCTTGTGTCACGGTCAGTGTTGTACCTGAAATAGATGCTGTTATGGGTGTGGTACTGTAGGTGAAGTTAAATTGTTGATAAATTTGACTCTTGACAGCAGCTTTCTGCCAACCAAGTTCTTTAGCATACACAGTTCGATCTTCATATTGGCGAACATGCCCTATACTGATATTTTCAGTTTGTTGTACATTGTCTTTGACGTAGATAAAGGTGTCTGCATAGAGATTGTTATCAAACACAATATCGCCGATGTTATTCAAGCTGAGATATCTTAAGGGGAATCCCAACACAGTATCTGCCACAGTCCCTGGACCAACAGCATAGCTGAACAATGGGCTACCGCCAGTTGTAGTACCAAGATTGTTTTTGGCAGTTGAAAAAGTTGAACTTGGATATACCGCACGATTGCCCAAGCTATATCCTGCTTGATCATACACATCAAACATGGGATTTTGATTCACAGCAGTTTTTTGTTGTGCTTGAATCCATTGTATACCATCATAATAAAAGGTTGTTCCGGTCAGTGTAGTACCGCTCAAACAAACCACACACTGATCAGTCAATGCTAATGCATCATCTGCAGGTACTAGATCAATAACAGGCTGGTCTACTAGTGAACTATCGGGCAATGGCACAGAAGCTGGGCTTATAAAGTTGACCACATATACTTTGTTACGCACTTGTGGGTCGGTGTCTTTGGCAAAGATTACTCTATTACCTTGTTGTAGATTATACGCCTGGCCCACAACAGTGTATTGGGTTGTTCCATTGACGTTTGTTAGAGCATCTGTTTGATTTAGATCAATTATGTTCACTGGCTGTTTGGCCTCGGTGCCCATGTTGTACAAATGTGTACCGCCACGGAATTCAACGATTGGACGTTTGGCCCGGAATCTGTTATCCAACACTGCATTTGTGTTATTGTAGGCAGCCGCTGCGTTGATTACATCAATATGGAACCAACGGTTTGATCTTGTCCATGCATTGAGATCAGGACTGTCTAATGCTATTGTGATATAGTCTGGATCCAATGGTTGATTTAATGTTCCGTCCCAGTTGGCAGAATCCCATGGAACAAAATCCCAAGGAGTGCTAGCAGTGCGTACAATCTCTGGAGTAATATAATCAGTTTCCAACAACAATTGGATAGCCGTGCCTACTCCGGCCACATAATAAGTTTGAGCTTGATAACTAGCAGGAACTACACTGCCTTGAAAAGTGATTTTTAAATTATTAGTAAACACCACTCCATTAGGAGAAGTATAGTTTTGCTTGCCAAGGATGTCAGTGACCACATTGATAGTTGCAGCTTGAGTCTGATCTACCAGTCTAATTTGTCCAAAAATTTCTGGATTGGTGCCATCTTGATACCACAGTGTATCTTGTACAGCAGTCAACAACGGTATTTGTTCAAAGTAACCTGATGCGTTAAGATACCACTCTGTAGTGCTCCATTCAGCACCAAATATAATGGTAAATTTGTTCAGGCTAGGAACTGCTAACACTGGCAACAGTTGTATAGTCTGCCCTGGGCCAGTGCCTATGTATTGTATTTGGTATACATTAGTAGGTGCTGTGGTATTGTTGAATACCACACTGCGATTTTGAAGATTAGTTATACCATCTATACCTGAAGGATAGTTGGCAAAAAATGTAGATACCAGCACTCCATTGATTTGATTATAATCAATGTCAGTCAACAAATCAACTTGCCCAGCTGTGGGCACAGTAGGAGCCAGAGCTAGATCGTAATAAAACTGTTGAGCAGTTTTAAAAGGCACACTAAAAGTAACAGTTCCTGAATTTTCACCATTATTAGTGACACCCAACACATCTCTAGAACTAATGTTAGGAGCATAAGGCAACCGACCATTTACTCCTGGATCTGACTGTATCCAAAAAGAGTTGGGCACTTGATTAACTACAAACTCATAAGTTCCGCCACGCACCAAAGTGATTACAGGATTCTGACCTTGAATGCTTGAAAATTCGTACGATGTATCTGTTCTGGTCACGTTGTATGTGGCCGTGACTGGAATTGTAGATCCGCTCACACCCACAGATATAGGGCCGCCGGGCAACCAGTAATACTGACTGTAATTTGTAAACTTATCAAAGTTTATAAAAGGATCCCAGGTATAATAATCGCTGGTATACAGTCTTGATGCGTTGTTGGTGAATCCACCTTGACGACCTATTGCATCAGTTATACCTGGGTAAGTCACAGCATCTGCAATGGTATTGGTGTCTGGTACCAAACTTATCACACCAGGTTCCAGTTGATAGTTTGATCGATCCGCCGTGGGTTCAATCACATAATAGTCATTGGGATTTACACCTGGACCTAAATGACGTCCAACAAACCCTTGTGTTTTTTTGAACTCAGGTTCCTGAACCAGTTGATCTAATGTAGCTGATAAAAATTGCTTGTTAGTGCTGGTTTGGAATATTGGTGGTAGAAAATCTACCGACTTTGTTGTGGCCATTAAATTACTCCGCTGCCAGGTGCAGTTCTAATATTAGTTGAAGTCAAGGAAGTAATAACTTCTACTGAGCTTACGCCAGCACCATTGACAAATATTTCATTTGGTGCTGAATTTATTTCATACAAGTCACCAAAATATTTCAATGGATCTAATGGCACCAAGACCACTGAACTTACAATGCCGCCCATGTTTCTGTGTATGTAAGCAGCCAGTTCTGAGAAATAAAACGTATCGCCAAAATTCCATTTGTCAATACTGAAATATTCATTCAAATTGGCCACTACCAGAGTTTTAATTTCACTTTCGCTAGCAGTGGAATTGGCAGTACGTATTACTTTGATAGTTGCACGTAGATTTTCAGCTGCCTTGGGTCCAAACAATGGTTTGAATGATACTGAATTTAATACTATATTGTCAGATATCATTTTGTAAGATTCAAGTCCTTGATATGCGGTATCAAGTTCATTGATTGTAGGAACATCAGGTTTAGGTACTGTGTTTGTTGAATCTCTGATCCAATTCTGATAAGCTGTATAGTAGGCTTGTGTGACCACATACAAATCAATAATGTTAGTGGTGCCTGGATCAATACGATCTGTCAGCGGAGCATTATGTCTGTATTGGAAATACATGCCTGATCGGCCTACTTTGGCCAACCACTCTGATGTTACATCTAATAGAATTTTTGTCCCATTGGTGCTGATTACCAATTGATAAAACGCACCCACTTGACCAGTCAATGGACCCACTGTTATTGTTTGAGAATATGCATAAAACATCTGTCCAACAACATATTGAGATTTCACAACTTCAATGTCATCCATGGTGGCATAATCACTGTTGACAATGCCTGGGGCAATTAACAAATAGCGTTGCAGATTATCAAAGTCCACTGTCTTTTGGAAGAATACGTATTTTGTATTTGAATTCACATTGGGTGCAACAATATCATTGAAAAAATCAGGATCATCTGTAACACCATCATTGTTACGATCTTGGTAGCTGACCGTGACTTGGAAATCGTCGACTAGACCGTCAGACTGCACAGGCTGTCCAGTGATCTTGAGATAGATATCCCCTGGTTGAGGACTATTTGAGTCAGGCAAACTGTTGACTTTGAGTACATTGATAAAGTCACTAACCACGTTACCCAGTCGAGGATCATAAATTCGATTGCCAGTTTCAAAGAAGAATCTAGTCTGTAACACTGACCCCCAATTGTACACCAATGCACGATTGGTCACTGTGTATTTTGTTCCATTGGTCACTGCCTGAATCATCCAGCTGGCATCTTGATTTGTACCAGATGTGCTGCCTGCATTTGCCAAACTAAATGTAGCATCGATATCTATGTTGTTGGAATTGATTAGATACCAAGTGTAAGGAGTACCAGTGATTGCACCTGTGTTATCATACCCTAGACCAAAATTTCTATACAGCAATATTTGCTGTGTGATTTCTGTGATCAAACTGCTGGGCAAAGTAGTAATAAGCAATGGAATTACTTCTGTTGGAATTGCACCAGTAGGTACAAACACATTCAATGCCACAGGGCCAGTTCCATCCGTAAAGTTTCCTTGCCCTTGATTTGTGCCATCTAAATAGATACTCAAAGGGCTGGCCCAGAAATACAAGCGTTCATCTGCTAGTGTGGGTATTCCTAATTTAAGACGATTGGTGGCATCAAAGAAATAGCCAGGTGGCGCTGTAAATTTAATCAAACTGCCCACTGTGATAAACTTTGAATTGGAACTGCTGTATGTACTAATAGGTGCAGGATTACCAGCAGCATTTTTAAAATATCCTGTAGTTTCATTGGCCAGAGTTGTGCTCTGATTCCAGGTTAAATTCAATACTGATAAATTTGGTCTAAGGAAGTTGGCATAATAAAACTGCACAAATGCATCTGTTGATATAAGTGGTTGCAATTGGTTACCAACCACATCAGCAATGTCATTGTTAGTGAGCCAGGTAAACAAAAATGTAGGCAGTAGATTGTCTTCCCATATGGCACCGTCAGACGAAAAAATATTTGTAGAACTGTACTTGCCTGTGTTATCCACTAGATCAAGATATCGACTGGTGCCAATACTAGCACGATTCAATGCATAACTTTTGATGATAGAATTGTATTCAGTAAACGGAAAGTTGGTGTAATCTTCACCGTTGACCATGCGATTCTGTGTGTAATATCTAGCAGGCGCACGTTGTTTGATTTCATCTAGTGTTTCTCTGGCCTGAGCATTACTCACTGGAGTTGTAATACCACATGTGAATGTGATAGTTTCCAACTGTCCTGATCTACTGATATAGCTGATGGGCAATACCACACTTTGCATTTCTTCTGGATTGATAATGTACTGCAATCCGTTTGATGCACGAACATAAGCACGGAACAATCCAGTAGGTATAGCTGAAAATATGCCGTCACCAAATGTCAATGTGATTTGATCATTGGCTCTGGATGTGACTGAATATAAACTACGTTGGTCAGGAGCCAGTTGTTCTGCTGCCGCAGCGTATACAGACTGTACATACTGCCATTCTCTAGTGACTGTTCCAGTGTTGTCCAATTGGAACAACCAACGATCTTCGTTGTTTACACCATCAATATTGATATTAACTGTGCGATTAGGAATACGTTCAGCCAAGTTAAAATCTTGATTCTGCAACACACCTTGCTTGAAGTAGAAAAAATATCCTGTGTTTGCTGCTGCATAACCCAGTGAATCATTACGGAACAATATATTAAAAATTCCGTTGGGTTGTGGTGCTGGCTCAAAAATAAACGGTGACGTTGTTGGTGTTCCTACCGAAGTAGCATTCACTGCTTCAAATGGCATGTTAACACCATCCACAGTAGCAGTGTATGGTAATACTGGCAGAAATCCAGGAACCAGATTGATTGAATATTCAGATGTGTCCACACCCACAATAGTTTCGCGATTTCCAGGGCGGCCAACTCGTTGTGTGTCTACCAATGCCGAATTGACAATTGCGGTGAACTGCTCTAACCAGTTGAAGTTAGTAGGATCGTTCCAATTGATTGTGACGTTGGCTAAATTTATACCATTGAAATCTGTGATATTTTCTGTGGTTTGAACAGAAAATACTTTGAGATACCCACTGGCAGCAGTGTTTCGTTTGGGTGTATAGCTTACTAGATTTGCCAGTCGAACCACACTATCTCTACGTTCAGCGGTGTCTATGTAGTTTTCTCTAGTGTTGAGATCATTACGAAAACTCATGGCTTGACCCATGAACGCTATTACATCCAGCAATGCAATAAATTCTGAACTTTCAATGTAATCATTAAAAGTCTCGGGATAATACTGGCGCAGATAGTCTACAAAACTTTTGCGTAAGGTTTCAAAGTCGTAACTTTGGAAATCCGCTTCTCTGTAGGTTTCGTAGATGCGTTTCCAATCTTCTACTCCGAATATAACTGTTTGTCTAGTAGTGGTTGCCATGATCGTCCGTTGTTATTTGTTATTTACCAAACATATAAACGGCTGCGTTTATACAAACGAAGCTCTACGTTGTTGTTGATCAAAGAACACACTCAACAGCTGAGAATCAGTATTAGGAACAAACTGTACTTCAAGTTCAATCAACACACCATTTTCCTGAGGGAATAAATTTACATCTGTAATTGCCACTCTAGGGTCGCCGCCGGCCACACGCTGCACTTCTCGCAAAATAGCAGCCATAGTAGTTTGGTCCTGACTTTCAAACAAAAAATCCCAAAGTATGGTACCGTATGCAGGACGGCCGGGCAGTTGTCCTTGCAAGATGTTAAAAGCGTTCAAGAGGTCACGTTTGATTAACTCTTGGTCTACTAGAGTAAACTTTTTATATTGATTTTGTGTGTTGAATCCAATGAAGGTAGGCATGTTGATATTTATCCATTGGATTCCAGTTCAGATTTACACTGATGGCGAAAAGTCTGGTATAGATATTTTGCTATTTCCAATGATTGCCAATACTGCCTGATTCACAGTTTGTCTATTCACTGTGTTTGCAGCAGCAGTGGGTGTTACAGTGCCTGCTTCCAATGGGTTGCCACCGCCACCTAAAAACGAGCTAGCAAAAGAAAATACTTGTGCAAATTGTGCAGATTGTGCAAATCCATTTAGTACCGACGATAATCCTGGCACCGATGCTAATCCACCTGACACCAAACTGCCCACTCCACCTGACAACAACCCGCCCACTCCACCTGACAACAACCCGCCCACGCTGCCAGACAACAAAGTACCTGCGCCACCAGATAACAAACTGCCTACACTGCCCGACAACAAACTACCTGCGCCACCAGATAACAAACTGCCTACTCCGCCTGATAGCGCACCACCAATGCCACTGCCTGAAATTAACCCACTTATGTTGCCGCCTAACCCACTGGTTATTGCACTTGCAATACCCGACGCTCCGGTTGCACTTGATAACCATTCAGTAGCAGTACCTGCACCAAATTTTGTAGCTACATTTATCAATGGACCTAATTGTGTTGCCGATTCTAATCCTGTAATTGCGCCCAGTTGTTTAAGCTGATCAAAATTTGTACTCATCAACCCCTGTTGCACTGCTGTTTGCAAACTACCACTACTGAGTACAGAAGTGATATCTGTTGCGCCTAGCTTGCCTGTCCAGCTTGTGGGACTTGACAAAATGCTGGTAAATTTTGATGGATCTAAATTTATCTGATCAGCAAGACCTGGTTTGATCAATCCTGACAGTTGTAATTGATCAGCATTGAGTCCAAATTGTCCTAGCCCTTTGATATTGGTAATTGCATCAGTGGCCTGGTTTACTGACGCGGCAGTTTGAGCTACTAACCCTTGTATCTGTGTAGACCCAACAGACCCAATTGTTTGTGCTAATGTTTTAGTATTGACAAAGTCGCTAACTGTGATAGCGTTTGGTACCGGTAAGCCCGTTAGGTTTGGAAGATTAATATAATTGCCTATTTGTTTTGTCAAACTTATGGCCTGTGGACCCAACTGTGCCAATGCCGAACTTAACCCGCCGGCTGACTGAGTAACTGCATTGACTAGCCCGCCAACTGGCAATCCAGTTAATCCACCTGTGGATGTTTGTTGAGTAAACACTGCCCGGGCTTGCTCAAACGTAGCAGTGGATGGGCCTTGTACTTCGTAGGTTGCGCCATCTGGGCCTGTAAATGTAAAGTTGCTCATGATTTTCTTATGATACTCCAGTTTGTAGGCACTGGTTCTGCTGCCGGAGGTGGAGTAGGAGCTCCGGTGCCTCCAAGATTTACACTAACCGCTACACCTTTGTTATGATATGGATATGGCTCATGAGTAGGAGCACGAGTAACAATACTTTCCAAAGATTTAGGTTTTACTTTCCATCCAGTTGAATTATCAAATTCAGTATCATCCAATGTAGTTTTGGGATATAGTTTAGGAGTTTTGACCGGAGTTGTCGCTAATCCATTGAGGTCTATTCTGAGTGCTTTGAGTCGTAGCGAAGCACCACCATCAAATGATCCTGTTGTTTTGCTTTGCAATGCTAGTGATCCGTCAGCCTTTATGCCCACAGTTGATTGACCATACAATACCATTTCACCTTGACTGGCTATGTTCATGGCGCCCACAGCGCCTATGTTGGTAGCCACATTTGATTTCATGTTGAGATTGCCACCAGCATACATGTTGATGTCTTTGTCAGCATGCAAATTTATAGTACCTTGAGTACGAACATTTACCGAGTTAGTAGAGTAAACATCCACTGTGCCTTCTTCGCCAAACTCTATCCAGGACTGTCCATTGGCATGAATGATCTGAAAGAAGTTTTCAGAATCATTCATCATGATCTGATGACCTTTGGATGTTCGCAATCTAAACAAAGCGTTCTTGTTTTCTAAGTCGCCGTCGTCCATTACCAATGTATGACCACCTTTGCGTCCAATCACTGTGACATCTTGCGGATTAACTGCGCCGGTGCTGAGTTGTTTACGTATGGTAGCAGGATCTAGTCCACCTTGATAAATGGGTTGCCCAGGTGTAGATATTCCATACACTGTACTTGGACTTTCTCGCTGTGCATTGGATATAATAGGTCCACGCTCGGGATCTCTGTCTAGTCCTTGCTGGAAAAATATAGCTGCTTGATAACTGTGTACTGGTTTAGGTTGATCAAAGAATCGCGGATTCTGATCTACTTCTTTGTTGCCAGTGTTGATTTCAGTAACTGGCAGTTGTGGAGCATTTGCAAAATATGCTGCTTGAGTTTTATTTTGTGTGACATACTGAGCTTGCTTGGCTGCTCCAATGGCAGGTAACATGTGATTTAAACTGTTGTCAATTACACTACCAACATAATAACCTTGATCAGGGTCGCCTTCAACAAAAAAACACATGACCGATGTTCCAATATCCGGAGGAGTAAACCACATGCCATAGCTTTGTTGATTACCCGGATACGAGCCTGCACCTGCACTGGTACTATTTTTTTCTGTGGCACCATAGAACGGTGACAGATAGCGTACCCATCTCCAGGTCTCAGAATTGGTGCTGGGTTGTCCTGTGGCGAATTGTTCAATGAATACTTGTACACGACCACTGCGAGTGGCATCAATGTTGTTGACAATTCGGCCAATGAATGGCCCCATTTCGGCAGGTGTACCGCCGCGATCAAACTTGAAATTTTTTGTTCTTCCCGATGCTTGATTTGTATTAGTTGTCATTACAACATATTTCCTTTATTGTGGTTGGCCTTGATCATCATTTACAATACCCTGTGGTGGGTTTGGAGAAACAATCGCAGTTTCAACGTCGTTGCCGTTCACATAACCAGCGCCCAATACTGGCGGCGGTACAAATGGTTCCAACACTTGTACTTCCGCATCCACAGCGGGCGGTGTAGCTGGTCTGAGTTCTGCATTGTTGATTGCTGCAATTGAATTGGCTGTTGGTGACGATTCAATATCTACTGCTGACGCAGCACTATCTGGAACATTGTTAATGTTATATACAGATGCCCCAGCTGACAATTTTAAAGAATCAACTGTGGGGGTTGCTGCGGTATTCTGAATATTGTTAATACTGCCTACTGATTTTTTTCCAGTTACAGGATCAGTTTTTCTACCTTTGTCAGCAGCAGCTACAGCATTCTTGGCAGGTGTTTGTAACCATGTTCCACTTAGCTCTTGACTGAACCTTCCGCCGCGGAATTTGCTTTTTATACTAGTAGCTTGATAAGAAATTGCTTGTTGAGCAATGCCGGCTATACCAGCGGTTCGATTAGATCCAAAGTTATTTTGTCCAGGGTCCATTAGACCAGTTGTAAGATTATAATCAGTTGGCTTGTTCCAGGCAAATTCAAAATATGCTGCACTAGCAGTTGTATTAATACTGCCGTCGGCAAAAAAAGGTGATGTACTAAATTGCCCTGGTTGTATATTAGTTGGTGGTGGAATCCAAGCAGGATCCCCTAGTATGTTCAATACAATTTGAGCAGTATCAACAGTGTACAGATAATCAGCAGCATTAGCGCCTGGCTCAAAGGTATTACCATCACCACCTTGTCTAGCTTGATTGCTAGCAGGCATATATCTTTTTTTCCATTGTTCTCTGCTGTTGACTCGACTGGCAAGAGATTCATTGCCTGCTCTAACAGAAACATCGCTGGTCAACGCCTGTGTCCAAGCATTGTTGTAATTTTGTTCAAAACTTGTAATTTGAGTATTTTGACCAGTGAACCAGTAGTTGTAAACTTTATGTACACCTCTAAAAGAATTGTTGTCAAAGTATTCACTTTGAACAGGAATTTGATACGGTGCAATGATATAAGTTATTCTATATGCAAAATCATTCTGTTTGGGATCATACTGCAATTGTTCAGCTTGACAAGAAATATTGAACCACGCAAAGTTTTGTGCAGGTTTTCCGTTGTATTCCCATGTGTTGGTTTTTCCATTCCATATCACTTTTTGCTGATCCGTGATATAGTTACTGTTACGCAATACTGTATCAATAAACTGTATGATTTGCTGTCCGGCTGTGGCTGATCGTTGTCTCACAGCCGGACTCATATTTTGTTTTTCGCTCAGGAGCTCATCGGCAGCAGTGGCCTGTAAAGATCCGCCAGCAAAACTTTTATCCAACGGCCCTGGAGGAATCACGCTGGCATTGCTCAACAATGGATCAGCAAATTTAATTTCGTATATGTCAGGAATTATACCTTTAGATTTGGCTATTTTGCCCCAATAGGAATTGAGTGCTGCTATCAAGCCAGTGGCCACTTGAGTAGCACCAGGTTTAGGTGCAGCATCTGCCTTGGCAGGTGCAGATCCTGACGCAGCATTGGCTGACAGATTTTCACCTGGTTTGCCAGCAGCTCTCGGAGTTGGGGTTAAATTTTCAGCCATGCTATGTTTTCTCTCATATACTACCGCCCAGGATCATACAACTCACCAGTTTCGGTATTTCTTCTTAGATTAGATAATGTCCCATCTTCGGCATATATGTTACCTGGAGGAGATGTTTGTATAGGGATGCCATTTCTCACCTGATCCCCTGCTGCTTGACTGGCTGTTTGTTGTACCACAGTTCCTACCAATATGTCCTTGACCGTGGATCCTTGAAATTGAAAGTTTTGCGGAATACTACCACGATTGGTACTGAAGCCTGTTGCTGTGCCCGGTACTACTCCTGAAACTTGATATTCAACTAGCTTGTTGGCCACTTTGAAATCAATGTTGCTAATAATAAAAGGAATAAATTTTTCCACTGCTGCTTGATTATCAGTGACTCCGGTACGTCGCCCAATGGGTTGTACAAGATTTCCATCTACATCATAACCATAAAATCTTATTACTATCACATACATTGCAGAAGAATAGCTTGGAGGAGTTCCTGGTTTGGTAATATTTTTTTTGCTGTACAAATCTGCCACAGCACTGTATAAATTATCCAACAACGTAATTCCGTTGGGTTCAGATATGGTAAAAGTTAAATCGCTAAATGTAGCTGCACCATTAGTTGCTGTGCCTGCATAAGCAACGTTAAATTCAAGATTGTCAATGTAATAGTCCAATGGAAAAAACGGACTACGTCCATATCCTACAGTACTAGATGTTTGCACAGTGGGGTTAGTGCCGTTGTTTGTGGGCACTTGATTGTTTACCGGAGCTCCGCCACTTTGTACCAGGAGATAATAGCCTTCAAGATTTCTTTTTGGTGATTTGACCAACTGGTTATAAGTGGCAGGATCTATTAGATACCAGCTGAGACTATAGGTATAGCTGGCATAAAAATCCAATATATTATCTTGTGATACAATAGCGTTGTTTACACCGCCATACAGTTCATCCAGTCTATTTCGCACAGCATTAGTAGTAGGTTGTGCAGCATCATCGCCGCGAGCTCCTACTCCACCTTGTGTGGCATTGTTAACCGGAGCATAGCTAGGTAATGCTTCTTGAGTTTGTAAGTTGTTAAATTCTTCCGGTGCCCGAGGATCTGAGAATCTCAGAGGTTCTGGTAATGCTCCTGATGGCACCGGTGATGGTATAGCTTGAGTATTGGTTAGTGTTCTTGTTTCGTCATTGGTACCAGAGTCTGCGTTGCCATTTTCCGTTGTTGCAGGAACGTTAGCATTAGTGGGTGCGTCAGACAGTTTGTTAGTAATGCGTCCATCTGGAGTTTCAACCAGCTGCTGCGGTGTTGTTGCAGTGGTATTGGCCTGATCATCTCTGGCCACTTGTGCTTGTGCAGTGATATCGCCTGAGCTACTGGGTGGATTTATTCCAGCGGTAAGAGATTCAAATGAAGGTATATCGTTAGGTGAAATAAGATTGAGATTGATACCAGCCGGAGCATTGACGACTCTGCCAACAATCAATCCTGTTTTAATTTCAGCTACATCAATTGCATTGCGATATGCTCGCCGATCTTTTAAAGAAGAATTCCAAGATTGATAAAACGCTGCCTGAAACTGCGAAATCTGATTCTGAGTGGCCATATTTAGAATCCTAATACACCACGTAATGTAGTTATTTTGGGTAGATAAATCTGTACCCCTGCTTTGAAATCCAGTGGTGGTGCAGCAAGTGTGTTGGGATTGCGTTGATAAAAAACCCACCAAAGGCTGGGATTGTCATACAAGTCCAAGGCCAACAGATCAGGTCTGTACTGATATGTTTGATTGATCTGCATGAGGCGATCATCACTTTCTTTGGGTATAGCACGATTGGCCATTACATCCAAGAAAAATTGACTGTACCCTGTGGTATAGTATGCACTAGTCGAGTCGTACGTGGCCATTACCAGAATCCTCCTTTGATCAAGTCACCGTTGGCAAAGCTCTTGAGACTGAACACTTGACTGACCTGTGCCCGAGTTTGCATAGGCAATAAACTTATTGTACAATCAATCTTGGTAGGCACATAAGTTGGTGAATTTTTACCCAATGTTGGCGGCGCCGGCGGACTTGAAATAGCACCTTTGTTGATACCTTGACTAGAGAACAAGTTTTCCAATCGCTTGACAGCACCAGTTATAGGATTGGTAGGCAAGTCTTGTCTGGATCGGCGAGTAAGCAAATTGGTACCATTGGTGTTGGGACTGCCTGCACGAATATAATCTACATCATTGGGCAAATTATATTGAAAACTGCTGACCACACAAGGATGTGCTGCAAACTGATATTCGCCAAGTCCGGTCAAGTATACCAGTGGTGGTGGTGCACCGCGTTGTGCATCTTGACCATAAAACATTTTTGTTACTGATCTGAAAAAATGTATCACCGCTAACAAATAATTAGCTTCGGATGTGTCTTGTGCTGTGAATGTTGCAGTGAGAGTCACAGCGTCAGTATAACTGCTTTTGTAAAAATAACCTTTGTAATTTGAATGTGTAAGTGAGTACGGATCGTAGTCGGCTTTGTATGCTACATCAATCTTGGGCATGTATGGAAAGATAACACCGTTGGTTTGTTTTAAAGGCCAAAGTATTCCGTTTGGTGATTCATTGTACAAATAGTCAGCACCAGCAGCAAGACTGAGTCGCACACGCCAATCACCGTTGTTGACCAATTTTCTTTGGGCTTCTAATACTGCTTGTCTCTGTGCCAATTGTGTACCAACCACGGCCTGTGAGTTTGAAGCAGTGGCATTGTTCAACTCTGCATCTCTAATGGCTTGTGCTTGTGCTTCTGCGGCTGCAGGTTCAGGACTTATACCAGTGGCATTATCTCCGTAAGGAGATGGTTGTGCGGCTGCGGCTGCAATGGCTTGTGCTTCTGCGGCTGCAGGTTCAGGACTTATACCAGTGGCATTATCTCCGTAAGGAGATGGTTGTGCGGCTGCGGCTGCAATGACTTGTGCTTCTGCGGCTGCAATGGCCGCAAGCTCTGGATCTATGCCAGTGTTGTCATCACTAAACGGAGATGGTTGTGCGGCTGCGGCTGCAATGGCCGCAAGCTCTGGGTCTATATTAGTAATATTGTTAACAAAAGGAAATGCTTGTGTAACAGTTGTTACTGTAGGACGTGGTGTTGCACTCACAATTATACGTGGATCAATAACTGGTACTGATACATTCTTCAAAGAAGACTGTGCATCCACGGCTATACCTGGTTGTGTATAGGACACTTGCGTTAGACCCGATTCAGCAAGGATTCCACCAGCACCGGGAATTATCGCACTTGCATTGTCATTTGTTCCTGCTCCGTACGAGGCAGCATCGGCACTGACACCAGACTCCACACTGGCTTCATTCACTGATAGGCCCAGTTGTATCAATTGATTGAATGTTGTTGCGTTACTTTTGTTATATGCCATGATAGTTTCCTATTCTTTATTTACCCAAAAAATAAACTGCCCAGTTTATAATCATTGACAAATTGTAAAAATCTGCTATAATAAATACTACTTTAAAGGATCTCTCCCTAATGGCAACCATTACAAGAGCAACACCAAAAACCAACTATTTAAATAATCGCGATATTCTCAAAGAAATTCACCTTAGCAAAAAGAATTATTGTGCGTTTAGAGATCCAAATCTGGATCATCAATACGACATTATCCTGCCAAGTGTAAGCAAGATTAATCAAAAGAGCACAGCCGAAGCACGTAGAAATCGTGCAGATCGTATCAAACGTGAAACTGGCGAGATTGTTGATCCTAAAAAAATCCCCAACACAGACATTGTTTTTCGAGTTATGACGTGGGAACACATTCCCATGGCACCCAAAAAGATCACCAAAGCAGCAGCTAAAAAACGCAAATTAGAAGAGCTATTGGAATTAGATGAGCCTTCGGAGGACGATCCGCTGGCAGGATTGATCGATGAACCCATACTAGATCCCACACACATGCGGGTGAACTTTCCTCCATTTTTTCACTATCGTGTGGATGAGAACAAAGTTCCGTTCTTGGTAGGCAAAAGTCATTGGCGTGGAGATTTAGAAACAGGAGAGTTTTCAAAAGATCACGGTGAGATGACTCGCACCTTGGCAAAAATGTTTATGAAACTGTGCGAACGTTATGCCACAAGATCAAACTGGAGAGGATACACCTACAATGAAGAAATGCGCGGACAAGCCCTGTTGCAACTCAGCCAAATTGGACTGCAATTTGACGAATCAAAATCGCAGAACCCTTTTGCGTATTATACTGCCGCTATTACTAATAGCTTTACTCGTATCCTAAACATTGAAAAGAAAAATCAAAACATACGTGATGACATTTTGGAAATGAACGGGCTCAACCCATCATGGACCCGTCAGAACTCAGGCAAACACAGCATGGCAGCTATGAGTGGACCGGTTGTATCCAGCTTGGATGAGTAACTTATAAAATTTCTGCCAGTCCCCGAGGAATAAATAATTGCAGGAGATTGGCAGGAATGAAATACAAACAAGATTATCATGGATATGTCTACGAATGGACCAACACTAAAAACGGTATGAAATATATAGGATCCCACTACGGTGCTGTTGAAGATTACTACACCGGCTCTGGTAGAGATTTTATAATAGCATACAAGCATGCTCCTAACGACTTTGCTATGGCGGTCTTGGAATACATAAGCAAAGACGACAAAGAGTTAGTGTTGTTAACAGAGAAGAAGTGGCTTGACACTGTCCCAAATATCAAGAATAACCCTTTATACTATAACCTTAACAACGATGCGGTTGGAGGATTTGGATATATTACTGAGGAACATATTGTTAAACGAGCAAACACCCTTAAAGAAAAACATGCGGCTTACGGACTTAGCGAGGCCGAACTAAGATCTTACCAGAAAAAAATTCAAACTCGTCTAGATCGAATTGCTATTACAGGGTTTTCTGACAAAGAAAAAGAACAACACTCTAAATATGGTTATAAGGTTCAAGTCACCTTGCCATCTGGAGAAGTTAAAGAATATAGTTCGTGTGGGCAGGCTAGTAAAGAGTTAGGTATTGATATACAGTACGGTCTTAGCGTGTGTGCCAAAAAAGTTGACTTTAAGGGACATAAAATTGTAAAATTGCGTGATCCTATAGTGGATTGTCGATAAAGGAACTATGAGTAATCTATTTAAAAAGGCTGCAATTTTTACTGATCTGCATCTAGGTCTTAAATCTAATAGCACATTGCACAACGAAGACTGTTGGAAATTTGTTCAATGGGTGGTCCAAAAAGCAAAAGAAGAAGGATGCGAAACTTGCTTGTTTCTTGGCGATTACCATAATAATCGAGCATCAATCAGTATCCTTACGTTAAATTATTCTCTAAAATGTCTAGAGCACCTAAATGCTAATTTTGAACGTGTGTATTTTATTCCTGGTAACCATGACCTCTACTATCGAGATAAGAGAGACATACAAAGTGTTGAGTGGGCCAGGCATCTTCCTAACGTTGAGATATGCAATGATTGGTTCAGTAGCGGAGATGTTGTGATTGCTCCTTGGCTTGTGGGTGATGATTTTAAACGTATCCCTAAGCTAAAAGGCAAATATATGTTTGGGCACTTTGAACTGCCTGGCTACTTGATGAACGCCATGGTAGAGATGCCAGATCATGGAGAAGTACGTAGAGAAGACTTCACAAACTTTGAACATGTTTTTACTGGACATTTTCATAAACGCCAAACCAAGAAAAATATTACATATATTGGCAATGCATTTCCGCACAACTATGCCGATGCTGGTGATGATGATCGTGGGTTGACCATTATAGAGTGGGGTAAAGATCCTGTGTATCATGCTTGGCCAGATCAACCCAGGTACCGAGTACTAGGACTTGCTAACATCATTGACAATGCTGCCACTTTGCTTGCACCCAGGATGCATGTTCGTGTAAACTTAGACATTGAGATTTCATACGAAGAAGCTAACTTTATCAAAGAAACATATATCCGAGATTATGCATTAAGAGAGATGGCTCTAATCCCAAACAAGAATTCATCAGTTGACACTGATATGGCACCTGGCGAAATTAAATTTGAATCAGTAGATCAGATTGTTACAGATCAACTTACCAACATTGAATCAGAGTTTTACGATAACAAATTGCTGCTGAAAATTTACCAGAATCTGTAAACGGTGCTAAATAAAGTAGCATTAGCAACGGAGCCTACATATCAATGAATAAGTTTATTGAAAAATATATAAAAACTAAACGTTTTACTGACAAAGTAAATCGCAGTTTAACACCAGATGAAATACAAGCGTTAGAAAAAGTTATCAAAAAATACGGAGAGACTGCGTTTATTCGAAATAAAAGTATCCTTGACGATAGAGTCATTACTGATCGAATCCCAACAATGATAAAGCATAATGTGTTAACTATTGTTGAAAATTTAGAAAAAGTAAAAGATGTTCGCAGAAATTCACTCGAGCATTGGCAACTGTTTTACGGTAGTCACGCAAACGATCTTTACGCTGAGAGAACCAGGAAGTCTCGGCAGACAGAAAAAAATTTTGTTGAACGACACGGTGAAATCAACGGAAAAAAATTGTGGGCTGTTTTTAGCGACAAAAAATCTAAAAAATCATCTTATACTAACTCAAAGGAATGGTATATTGATCGTTACGGTGAAGAGGCTGGGTATAAAAAATGGCAGGAAGTTGTTTACAAACGCATCTATAAAAAATGGACGTTAGAAGGCCTTGTGGAGAAATATGGAGAATCTTTAGGGAACGAAAAATATAATAAGCTGCTTAAGGAAAGAGAAAAATTCCCTGGTTATGCCAGGAAAGTTCACGGACTTAGTCAAAAAACTTATGAAGAAAATATTGATATTATTAATCCTAATAGATTTAAACGAACGCTATGTGGTGTTGAGGGCGGATATCAACTAGATCATATTATAAGTGTCCGAGAATGTTTTGAACAGAATATTCCTGTAGAAGAGGCATCAAGGGTAGAGAATTTAAGGATGTTGCCGTGGAAGGAAAATTTAATGAGGCAATATGATTAAAATAAACAATTTATCAGTTCGTAATTTTATGTCGGTTGGCGCGGTAACACAAGGTATTGACTTTGATCGATCAGACCTTACCTTGGTGCTGGGAGAAAATTTAGACATGGGCGGAGACGGTTCTCGAAACGGAACAGGCAAGACCACAATCATCAATGCTCTCAGCTATGCTTTGTATGGCCAAGCATTATCAAACATCCGCAAAGACAATCTTGTCAACAAAACTAATGCCAAACACATGCTGGTGAGTTTGGACTTTGGTGTGGGTGGACAAAACTACAAAATTGAACGCGGTCGGAAACCCAACGTGCTCAAGTTTTATGTTAACAACGAACATCAAGTAGCACAGGACGAAGCACAAGGTGATTCAAGAGAAACACAAGAAGCTATAGAACGTGTGTTGGGCATGAGTCATGACATGTTCCAGCACATTGTTGCGTTAAACACATATACTCCACCGTTTTTAAGTCTCAAGGCTAACGAACAACGTACCATCATTGAACAATTGCTAGGTATCACATTGTTAAGTGAACGTGCTGATCGTATCAAACAACTAAACAAAGCAACCAAAGATTCTATTCAGTCTGAAGAATTGCGCATTCGTGCTGTTCAAGAAGCTAACAAGCGCATTGAAGAACAAATACAAAGTTTAGAAAAACGTCGTACACTTTGGATTCGTAAACAAGCAGAAGATGTAGCTGCATTAACTCAAGGTATCAATGATCTTGAACACATTGATATCAACAATGAAGTGCAATCACATAGAGATCTAGAAGCATACTATATTCGCAAGAAATCTGCAGATGATGCAAATCGATGGATCAAGCAAATCAATGTTGACGATGCAAAATTACAAAAGCAACGGGATCAAATTCAAAAAGATCTTGGGCAAATTGCATCGCACAAATGTTTTGCCTGTGGAACAGAAATACACGATAACAGTCTTGACACGGTGAAAACACAGCGTGAAAAAAATCTTCAAGAATTGGCGTTGCAATTGCTGACCAATGATACACAAAGATTAGAACATCAGGATACTCTAACAGGTCTCGGTACCATTGGATCTGCTCCTACGGTATTTTATGATAATTTAGAACAAGCATTAAATCACAAGAACACTGTGGATACTTTGCGTAAAGATCTTGCTGCAAGATCAGCAGACACCGATCCATATGCTGAACAAATTGTAGACATGCAACATCAAGCATTGCAAGTGGTCAGTTACGATACGTTGAATGAATTTACTCGAATTCAAGAACATCAAGAATTCTTACTAAAACTGCTAACTAGCAAAGACTCGTTTGTGCGTAAGAAGATCATTGATCAAAATTTGAGTTATCTCAACAGTCGACTCACACACTATCTTGATCGTATTGGATTGCCACATACTGTGAAGTTTCAGAATGACTTGACCGTGAGTATTGAAGAACTAGGTCGTGAACTAGACTTTGACAACTTATCTCGTGGTGAACGCAATCGATTGATCTTGAGTATGAGTTGGGCATTCCGAGATGTATGGGAAAGTCTATACCAGCCCATCAACATCTTGTTCATTGATGAGATGATTGATTCCGGATTAGACACACAAGGCGTAGAGAATGCATTGGCATTGCTCAAGAAGATGAGTCGCGAACGTCACAAGAGTATTTGGCTTGTGAGCCACAGGGATGAACTAACCAGTAGAGTGGAGAACATTCTCAAGGTTGTCAAAGAGAACGGCTTTACTTCTTACAACACGGACGTTGAGTTAGCATGAAAATCTTAATCACTGGCACCAAAGGACTAGCAAAGGCACTAGGCGATGTGTATGCCGATCAGTCGGTAACAATGATATCACGTTCCAGCGGAACTGATATCAACAATGTTAGACAGTGGGGATCTAATTTTTTAGATTATGATTGTGTAGTTAACTGTGCCTACGATGGGTTTGCGCAAGTCAGTGTATTAGAATTTTTTTATCAAAATTGGAAAAACGACTCTAGTAAAAAAATTATCACCATTGGTAGTCGAGCTATAACACACAAACGATCTGACCCTGAGTCCGGATACTGGGCATACCGATTGCACAAGCAGGCATTGCAACAAGCACACGATACAATGCTGTTAGACTCCAAATGTGATATGAAAATTATTCATCCTGGACCAATTGATACCGCAATGTTGCAACACATCGATTGTGTTAAATTTAACCCAGGTATATTAGCATCAAAAATAAAAACCATAGTAGAAGATTCTACAATCAAACGAGTTGACTTATGGCTATAAATTGGCAATACTATCATTGGCATTTAGAGCCCAGTGCAGTCTGCACATTAAAATGTCCTAGATGTCCTCGAACTGAACATCCAGATACACCTTGGTTGAATAAAAACATGACCTTGGATTTTGTGAAGAAATTCTTCACCGAGGATATGTTGCGTAATCATGTGCGCCGAGTAACCATGTGTGGTGATGTAGGTGACCCTATTTACTGCAAAGAATACATTGAGATCTGTAGATACATCAAGAGTGTTAATCCAACTATACATATCTTCACGATCACCAACGGTAGTCATAAAAAGCCCGAGTGGTGGGAAGAATTTGGATCTGTACTCAACGAGTATGACACAGTTAACTTTAGCATCGACGGATATGACAATTCTAGCAATAATCTGTACAGAATCAACAGCAATTGGAATAGTATCATTGATGGCATCAAGGCACTTAGAGCAGTTAACCCGCATGTTTTTATTAACTGGGCTACTATTGTGTTTAAATTTAATCAAGATTATCTTGACAACATTGCCAACCAGGCCAGGTTGTTGGGCATGGATATGCTACAATTAACAAAAAGCACAAAGTTTGGTAGCAAGTACGATGGATATGGCGGAGCAAGTGATCCTCTGGAACCTAGTGAAGAATTTATAAGTTCTAGCCATCGCTATGAACGTTCAACAATTAACCTCAGTAGTAGAATACAAAAAAATACAGACTACCTTGAATACAATCAAGCCAAGTATATAGAAATAAAAAATCAATATCAAGATCAGCCAATAACACCGTTGTGCGAGATTGGCAACAGAGGCATCTATGTCAACGCAGAAGGTGTTGTTTTTCCGTGCAGTTGGACCAGTTTTCCTTACACTAGTTTAACATACGGCAATAAGACAATCCAATGGGACGACAGTTTTTTCGCAAAACACAGGCAGCAATTAAATTTACACAATAGAACATTCAACGAAATAGTGTCAGATCCTCTATGGAACAAATGTAGCCAAGGATTTACTGATAAGTCTAAAACATGGGTAGAGTGCTCACAAAAGTGTTCTACGTTAATCGTAGACGAAAAATACGCAGTTGGATGGGAAACAAACTAAGTATACAGCAAGGACAAACCCACTAAAACACATGACATGGCTATATCAAAACACCCCAGTTGAGACATTGCCTGAAGAGTGTATTGGTTTTGTTTACTTGATCACAAATAATCTATCTGGACGCAAGTACATAGGCAAAAAATTAGCAAAATTTAGCAAGACCACTTACAAAACAGTCAAGCAAAAAAACGGCATCAAAAAGAAAAAGAAGGTTAGAAGCAAAGTTGATTCAGACTGGCGCGACTACTATGGTAGCAGCGAGCACCTAACCGCAGACATCACACAATTAGGCACTGAAAACTTCACCAGAGAAATACTTTACTACTGCACATCAAAAGCCCAGTGTTCATACATTGAAGCTAGAGAGCAGTTCAGTCGTAGAGTATTGGAATCTGACGACTGGTACAATGGACACATTCAAGTACGTGTGCATGGCAGTCATATTTGTAGATTAACAAATTAAATGTTAGACACGCACATAGTAAAATTTTACAATGATATCAGGGACCCGCAGTGGCCGGATATCTCCAGTTATAATGACTATCGGTCTCTGCCTGAAAATATTCGAGACGAGGGCGACAATCTGCACGATTTTCAAAAAGTAAAATCGCAGATTTGTGATACCGACCACTGGATTCAGAACACTGTGTCTGTTTGTGTTTATAAAAATCTAGCATATGTTCCTTTGCCAAAATGTGCATATGTTTATCATACAACTTTGTTCAACAACTTGGGTTGGGAAAGAGTTTTGTTAAAAGATCTTGACATTGACAATACTGTGTTCTTTGGCACAATTATGCATCCGTTGCGTCGTTACCTCAAAGGAATTACTCAATGGATTACTTGTAGTTACATGACCAACGAGCCTCAGATGTCAACTGCTAATCCTTGGATACATGATCCTATCACGGTGGATTGGCCTCAATTGTTCAACGACATATCCACAAAGTATGTTCGACAATTACTGACCACTGTAATAATTGGTGATGTGCATTCAATACCATATCATTTGACCTTGGGAAAATTAGTCAACAAAGTTAATTGGATTCCAATGGATGCAATGTCTGATCATGATGTATCTGTCAGCATGACAAACTTTTTTCAATTACACAATCACAATATACAACTGCCAGCCAACACCAATCGTTTACACGAATCTTCAACAGAACAAAAAAGAGTTTTTGATATCATCAAACACGAATTTTTCAGTCAGCCTGACAACATTCACAACTTCTACAAAACAAACGGCAGCGATCTAGGTCTTTACTACAATCTTCTAGACAACTTCACTCCCACCTGGCAACACCTTTAAATTCAGAAAACTAGACACTGTGCTGAGCGTTTGGCTCAGCCCCATTGAGGAACGGTGAAATACCCGGTCCAGACTTGGGCGTCAAAGGCAATTGCTAACTTAAGGCAACAAATGGTTTGGGCTCTGTGAAAAAGATACACCCCATGCTCATAGGACTTGGATTTACGTCGGGTCACTAGGGTTCCGTTGATATGTGAAGCTTGAGTAGGGGGTACCGGTCAACCGCCTCCGCGTAGGAAACTACAATCTCATTACCGTAGATGACTGCTGTCACTCAGATGATGCGTTTTTCACCGTGCATACGGTGAATTATGACCACAGTATCTAGATGATACTAAGTCAAGAAACAAAAAACATTGATGAGCGATAGCGAATCAATAGACTTGCTACGCAAGTCTTGAACACTTAGAAGAAATTGAGACCAGTCTTTTTTGTTGTCTCTAAATTGTCTTTGATCAAGTTGTTTATGATATCACGTTCATGCATACTTAATGCCATGGCTTGATCGTAAGTTAGTCCACCTCGCATAAACCAACTTATCTTGATAGCCTCCTGGCGTATGTTTTGACAATCTTTGTCCATGTTTTCGATCAACTTGCTGATCTCTTCTGGACTAGAGGTCAGGAGGCGTTGACGAAAAAACTTGATAGATCCAAAGTAAACGGTTGTGAATACTGGTGACCACATTCCTTACATGTTAATGCCAGTGGTTGTATATCACTTTGTTGTTTGATTGCAATCACGTGATCTCGCAATTGATTGAATATTTTACTATCGCAATTACGTAGATATTCAGTGATGTATTCTGTTTCACTTACCATTGCTTGTGGAGTTTTGATAGCAGCAATGCTTTGAGCAATGGTTTTTATTGTGGTTTCATTGATCAACATCATGCTACGATTTAATTGATCTAGTTTTGTTTTTTCATCTGCGTCACTATCAAGCACACGCATGGCCTGTTGTTGCTCTATCTGCATTTGATTGTTGTCGTTGACAAATTTGTACGGAATAGGACGGAACCAAAATTCCAAATCACCAATGTTTAATGATTTTTCATAGTCACCTATTTTTAATGTATCATTGACCACACGCAAGTCAATGCTGATTAACTCGTCAGTGTCACATGCTGGGCAGTTTACATCAAGATCCATGGCATGGCCGTAACTGGCAATACGTATACCTACAAGTACAGCATCAATATCCGATGCTGGCATAGTCCATGGATCTCTTATAGACGGAACACAACTTTTGATCACATTCACCGTGGCTGTGCCGTTGAACAATGCATCAGGAGTTCTATAAGTGATTTCATCTACTGATGTCATGGGCAAAACTGGCAATTCACCGTTGGCTGGCATCATCAGTGCGCCTGGCGGATAAAATTTACCACCAGATGGTAAACGTATGTAGATGGCCGGTTGACGGAAATATTGTGTTAGTGGGTTGTTTGGTAGCATGTTTTTTCTCGCTAAATATAATTATGATCAATTTGATCCAGGATAAAATTACAAGGACCATATTATGGCGGAACCCACACTTGCAGAATTAACAGAAGAAGTAAAAGACCTAAAAGCGGCCCTTAAAGACACTACAAAAACCACACTTGGGTTTGGATCAGCTGCTAAACAATCTGGTAATCAACTTGAGCAAGGACTCAAAGGATTTACCACTGGCCTAGCCAATGGGGCCCAAGGTGCTAGTGCATTTAATGGTGCAATTAATGCAGGCTCCACAGCCATGACCACCATGTTATCTACCCTGGGTCCACTGGGCACAGCATTTAGTAAAATCACTGAATTTGCTACTGCATACGTTGTTAGAGCCAATGTGCAAGGAGATGCATTATTTAAAAGTTTTCAAGATCTCAGTCGAGTAGGTGGTGCCAGTGCCGAAGGCATGACCGGCATATTTAATAACATGCAGAAGCTTGGCATGACAATGAATCAATTGCCTGAGTTTGGAGCAATGATTGCTCAAAATAGTGAAGCATTGGCTAAGTTAAGTGGCACAGTTAGCCAAGGTGCTAAACAATTCTCAGATGTAGCTGCTGGAATACAACAGTCTGGGTTGCAGTCTGAATTTCAACGCATGGGGTTGACTACTAAAAATATTAACGAAGGCACAGTAAGTTATCTCAGAATACAGGCAATGAATGCTGCTAATTCTACTAAAAGTACACAAGAACTTAGTGCTGGAGCTGCTGAGTATATTGCGCAGCAAGATAGACTTAGTAAGCTCACAGGCAAATCAGCAGATGTACTAGCCAAAGAGCAAGAAGCTCGTATGGCTGATCAGAGATTTCGAGCATTAACAAGAGAACAAGATCAACAACAAGCCGAACTTAGAGCCATTGGAACTGAAGAAAGTATAGCACAAGCTAATGCAATTAAGGCGCAACAGAATGAAAATGCAGCTATATTAGATAGTCTTGAGGGAGGCATGAAAAAAGGTGCACAGGATTTACTAAGTGGATTTGTGAATACACCTGAAGCACAACAAATGATGATTGCTATGCCACAGATGGCTCAGACAATAATGAGTGGGAATTTCAAAGCGTCCGAGACATTACAAAAAGGTGCAGATGATATTGGAAAAACACTTAATCAACAAACTGGATTAGCTAAAGCTGGTGGATTTGACAAAGTTCTTGGTAAATTTTCAGAATATGCAGACTTTGAAGCAAAACAACTGGCTTTGAGAAAAACTGGTGTTGACGCTGCTAGTACAGAACAAACCAAATTAAAAGAAGGTGTTGATAAAGATATCAATAATCAAGTGGCCATGCGTCAGGCACAAACAGCAACTACCCTGGCCATGGACCAGCTTGTGCAAAAAGGTGTAGGACCTGTGACTGCAGGAATGATGGAGTTGGCTGTTGGTATTGAAAAAGTAATCACAGGAATTCCTGGCTTAGATAAAAAAACATCAGTCAGCAACCCTGGGGAAGGAAGAGGAAAAAATGCACCTGCCACAGCCGGTTACGGAACCAATACTAAACCAGAAGATTTTGTAAATTTTGTTAACGAAACTGCTGCCAAAGGATTCGGAGCCATCAAAGGCGCTGCAAAACCCAGAGAAGTAACTACTAGAACGCAAGCTAATCAAGTGTTATCTGGTAATTCTGCAAGACTTGCTGATACTACTCGTACACCAGTTGGTGATACCAGTGGTGTACGAGCCAATAACATATTACAACAAGCCGACCGAGCAGCCGGCTCAAATTCCAATCCTGGATCAACCACTGGTACAGGCACTGGATCTACTTCTGCAGCAAATCCAGATTTGAGTCGTGACATGATGTCGATGGTTGCCAATATCGGAATGCAAACATCCAGTACACAAGAACTGGTAGAGCTCATGCGTACCAGCATTGGAATACAAGCTAAGATACTGCAACAGTCTAGAAATTAACAATAAATAACTCACTATGGCAGAACCAAACAAAGGCACCGGGTGGAAAAAATATTTCAAAGTCGCAGATTTATCTGGACAGATGAGCCCAATTGCGGGCGGCAGAGATCAAGGATTACCCGGATATCCTAAAAATGACGGACGTCGTGGCAATCAAGCAGATACTGATTTTAGTTTTAGAAACTATGCTAGTCGATTACCAGAAGTTTATTCAGGACATCCTAACCGTATTGAACGTTACAATCAATATGAAAACATGGACGCTGATTCAGAAGTCAATGCATGTTTAGACATTATTTCAGAATTCTCTACTCAGCTGAACGAGCAAAACGACACGCCTTTTGATATAACATACAATGAAGATCCTACAGATCATGAAATTGAAATCATCCGCAAACAGATGCAGCAATGGGTCAAGCTAAACAAGCTGGATCAACGCATATTCAAGCTGTTCCGCAACACAATCAAATACGGTGATCAAGTGTTTGTTCGTGACCCAGAAACATTTGAAATGTACTGGGTGGACATGAGCAAAGTGGTGCGTGTGATTGTGAATGAAAACGAAGGCAAGCGCCCAGAACAATATATCATCCGTGATATTAACCCTAACTTTCAGAACTTGACTGTGGCAGCTAAAACCACAACTGACTTCATGGTCAATCCAAGTTCAGGTGGCGCCGGAGGCATTGGCGGCAGTATGCAAGGTGGCGGTTACACTGCTCCTAGCTCGGCCATGAGCGGCACCAGCAGATTTAATCGTGCTGTGAATGAAACTTGTATTGATGCTAAACATGTGGTCCATCTGAGCCTGAACGAAGGCCTAGATACATTCTGGCCATTTGGCAAAAGTATTTTAGAAAATATTTTCAAAGTATTCAAACAAAAAGAACTGCTAGAAGACGCCATGTTGATCTATCGTGTGCAACGTGCGCCTGAGCGTCGTGTGTTCAAGATTGACGTAGGTAACATGCCTAGCCACATGGCCATGGCGTTTGTAGAACGTGTAAAGAATGAAATGCATCAACGTCGTATTCCCACATATGGCGGTGG